>Ga0207422_1000118_pt1 | contig 297719 bp, 248 predicted proteins | sample MarCyaLeptolynsp_FD_187757 | JGI IMG/M metagenome (GOLD analysis project Ga0207422, IMG submission 187757) | Marine cyanobacterial communities from Panama - species 1 Leptolyngbya sp. (SPAdes) | ecosystem: Environmental > Aquatic > Marine > Unclassified | place: Panama: Panama City | collected...
TGTACCAGTAGCTCCATCGCCTCTAATCCTTGAAAAAGGCGATCGCTCATCTGTAAAGTGAAAACTATCTTTTGCTCTTTGAGGCTTTTGAGTAAGTTTTCAATTTTATGGGCAAGGGTTTCCACAGATTCTATGCCCAGAATTCTAGAGTCCCCCTTGAGGCTGTGAGCTTCCCTTACTAACTTAGTTAAGGTTGTTTCGTCATCAGGATCCTGTTGTAGGTGTAGTAAACCATCTTCAAGCTTCTGTAAGCGTTCTGTGCTAGAAGTTTGATAAATTTCCCGCAGTTCCTCATCTTCAATCAGAGTTGGTGCTGCTTGGGGAGCATTGCCCTGCTCTACTACTGCTTCCACCGGTAATACTGAAACAGCTCCCTCCAACAGCTCCACCACTCCAGTCGTATCCACCCTACTTGGTTCTCCAGTAACCGCTTCTTGTACCAGTAGCTCCATCGCCTCTAATCCTTGAAAAAGGCGATCGCTCATCTGTAAAGTGAAAACTATCTTTTGCTCTTTGAGGCTTTTGAGTAAGTTTTCAATTTTATGGGCAAGGGTTTCCACAGATTCTATGCCCAGAATTCTAGAGTCCCCCTTGAGGCTGTGAGCTTCCCTTACTAACTTAGTTAAGGTTGTTTCGTCATCAGGATCCTGTTGTAGGTGTAGTAAACCATCTTCAAGCTTCTGTAAGCGTTCTGTGCTAGAAGTTTGATAAATTTCCCGCAGTTCCTCATCTTCAATCAGAGTTGGTGCTGCTTGGGGAGCATTGCCCTGCTCTACTACTGCTTCCACCGGTAAGACTGAAACAGCTCCCTCCAACTGCTCCACCACTCCAGTCGTATCCACCCTACTTGGTTCTCCAGTAACCGCTTCTTGTACCAGTAGCTCCATCGCCTCTAATCCTTGAAAAAGGCAATCGCTCATCTGTAAAGTGAAAACTATCTTTTGCTCTTTGAGGCTTTTGAGTAAGTTTTCAACTTGATGGGCAAGGGTTTCCACAGATTCTATGCCCAGAATTCTAGAGTCCCCCTTGAGGCTGTGAGCTTCCCGTACCAACTTAGTTAAGGTTGTTTCATCATCTGGATACTGTTGTAGGCGCACTAAACCAGCTTTCAGATTCTGCAAATGTTCTGCGCTAGAAATTTGATAAATCTCTCGCAGTTCCTCATCTTCAATCAAGCTTGCTGTCGCTTCTTGAGTAACTTCCAGCTGGGTGAACGAAATTTTGGGTGGGACTTCAATTCTCCGCGTCTCCGCGTCCCCGCGTCCCCGCGTCTGCTCATTATTCCCCTCACTCTTTTTTTCCCTCACCCCTTCCAACTCTGATGGCTCAACAGCTCCTCTCAACTGTTCAGCCACCACAGCCGTATCCACCCCACTTGGTACACCAGTAACCGCTTCCTGCACCAGTAAACCAATCGCCTCCAATCCTTGAGAAAGGCAATTGCTTACCTGTGGAGTGAAAACTATCTGTTGCTCTTTGATACTACTCAGAATCCCTTCCACCTGATGAGCAAGGGTTTCCACCGGTTCTATCCCCACACTTCTGGAGTCACCTTGAAGGATATAAGCTTCCCGCGCCAACTTTTCCAAGGTAGTCTCATCCCGTGGGTGCTGTTGCAGGTAAAGCAAACCAGCTTCCAGGTTCTGCAAATGTTCTTCACCAGAAGTTTTATATAGATTCCGGAGTTCTTCGTCTTTTATCATCATGACGTAGTCATTGGTTACTGGTTATCAGAAGGGTGAGGTGAAAAAAGGAGTGGGAGAGCTTTTTTGAGTAATGAGTAATGAGTAATGAGTGAAGAAACTTTTGTCAAATCCTCTTCCCTTCTGTTCCCCTCCTCGGAGGGGTTAGGGGTGGGTTCTGCCTTGGAGCCCTCTGCCTCCTGCCTTGTTTCTTGAAGGCTCCCCAGGAGCGCTTCGCGCCCCCAATTGAATGGGAGAAAAATTCTCTTCCATTAGCAATTAGCCATTAGCCATTAGCCATATACCTAACACCTGGGTTAAACCATTTCCTGAAGTTCCATCGCACTTTCGTTAAGTTGCTCAGTGCCCAATTTAGTTTGATTGATACCAGTAGCAGTTTGTTTTGCCCCTTGGTTAATCGTTGTCATTGCTTGAACAACCTGTTGGATACCACTTACTTGCTGCTTGAGGTTCAGCGAGATTTGTTGGTTGTTTAAAACCACTTTGTTAACAGCTTCCTCCACATCAACAAAGGCTTGCTCTGTTTTTTGAGCGATTTGCATTCCCGTCGCCACTGTCTTCGTTCCTTCTTCAGTTACCATCACTGTGGAATTAATCGCATTCTGGATCTCAGCAACCAGGTTGTTAATCTTTTCGGTAGATTGTTGACTTTGGTCAGCCAATTTGCGAATCTCGTTAGCAACTACAGCAAAGCCCTTACCATGCTCTCCAGCACGGACAGCTTCTACGGAGGAGTTAAGGGCTAACATATTAGTTTGGTTTGCCACGTCAGAAACCAATTGGGAGATACTACCAATTTGAGTAGCTTGCTCACTCAGGCGGACAATCTGTTCTGCGATCGCACCCACTTTTTCTTCTAAAGTGGACATACCTTCCAGGGTTTCTCCCACCGCTTTACTGCCAACTTTGGCTACTTTCAGTGCCTCTTGGGCAGCATTAGCAGCAGCTTGGGCTTGCTCCGCCGCCTGTCGAGAGGATGCTTGTAGTTCATCCATCGTGATCGTGGTTTGATTCACTGAGGCAGCTTGCTGATTCGTGATCCGTTCTTGCTCTTCTAGGGTAGAAAAAGTTTGTTGGCTAGAGGTAGAGATACGACTCACCAGTTCCTTAATCAGATTCGACAGTTGGTTTATCCTGGTAATTCCCAAGGGCAGCACTGCCCCCAGAGAGACAAGAACAATGAGCAAAGCGAAGAATTTAAAGCTGTTGACGGAGGCAAAAACCTCCCCCTTGGGGACTTTATTGATCACCATTAAGAATTCTGGTTGATCTGGAGCATGATCGACCTTGTGGTAGCCGATGAGATTGCCTTTATACTCGACGAGTCCCTCTTCACCACTCAGAACTTGCTCGGCGAGCTTGTCCGAAAAATTGCTTGCCAAGGTCTCTTCTTTGTCTAATTCAAACCCCCACTCCTTGTCAGACTCGGGATGGGAAACGAAGTAGCCATCTTGATTGACAATAAATCCTTCTTCTCCTTCATATAGGTTTAACTCTTTAGCAGCTTTAAGGAATTCGTTAGCAAAGACGTTAGCAACCACAATTCCTTGTCTTTTGCCAGTTGAGTCAAAAATTGGTAGAGCGTAATGAATAACTGGTTTATAAGGCTGTTCGATTTGACCCTGTTCTCGGTTGAGTTCCACGGGGGAGACATAAATCTTGCCAGCCTCCAACTTCATTGTCTCAATAAAATATTGACTATCTGCCTTATTTTGCAGTTCTTCTGCGGGGATAATTTTGATAGCACCGCCGTCTGAATCGACTCGTACCATTTCCTGACCCTTTTCGTTCAAATAAATGAAATGGGAATAAAATGGGTGCGTTTCCATCTCCGCTTTCATGATGGTTTGCAATCCCTCCACTGAGGCTTCGTAAGAGGAGTTGCCTTGCTGATCTTGTCCACCAGCAGCTCTAGCACGGATAATACCTTCAAGAGAGGGAGTTTTGCTCAAGAAGACAACATCATCACCGATACCCTCTAAAAATGAACTGATATCCTTGGCTTTGTCGCCTACTTCCTCCTCCAGCTCGCTTTTAGCTAGTTCCGATAAAGCGCTGGTGGAAGAAAAGGCACCATACAACCCCACAATGGAAACAGGAATAATGGTACTTACCATCAGCAGTAGTAGGAATTGACGCTGAATTTTGGATTGATTAGTAGATTTACTGAAAGATTTCAGAAACATTGTTAGTTACTTACGGTTATAAAATTTGAACAGAGATAATTAACAAAAACTTCTCTATTTTCTTTGTCCAGACAGCAGGTAGAGATTGATCATCTGTTATTAGTCATTTGTCAACTGTCCTTTGTACCAATGACTCATGACCAATGACCAATGATCAATTCAATGACTGAGAAAACTATTCCGATGCACACGCTAAAACCCTGAATGGGAGTTAATTACCTGAGGGGGAGTTAAAAAGAGGTTTTTGAGTTTAGAGATAGAAGCAACCACTGATTAAAGTCTAGAGTTCATCAGTAATACTGACGTATTTCTCTACAATAATATTTCACTTGACTGGCATCGGCAACAAAATTCTCTGAGCTTTATTAATTCTTCAATAATTACCAAGGATACCCACAAAGCCAATCTTCTGCAATCTTTACAAGGACTAATTTTATTGTTACTATTTTGAGATTTATAGGTTAATACTTTTGGCAAGAAGGAATAATTTTTGAATTATTTGAGTTAATATTTATTAATTTAATGTCTTCCTTATCAATAAAGCCAAATATATTAATAAATGTAATTTTATTTTGGAGAACATAAACCTTGACAAAAAATGTTTTTATCATGTTATATTTGATCGAATCCGTCAGGGTATATGATCAGTCTACACAATAACTTTTGGAAATTTTCCACCCAAGCCTTGTTCCGTAGAGCAAGTATAGGAGAAGTTCCTCATAAATAAAAATGCTTTCATGAAAGATAATTTTTTCTTAATATTGTCAATTCACGCTTCGTCTATTGAAGAGAAAGCTTGTGGCCGCATTTTTATGACACAGGGATTGCATTTCAAGAAGTAATTTCCCTGTGAAGGCATGAAGATAGGGAAATGCTAAAACTCCCTATTCCCTATTACCTATTCCCCTTGACCTATTCCCCTTGACCTATTCCCTATGACGCTAATAACTCTGACTGAAGAATTAGACAAACTGAATCAACACGATAGTGAAGGAGAGCTCATCCTAGGCAACCATCAGGTTGTTTGGCATCTCCATATTTCCCATGGTAAGTTGCTCTATGCTAAAGATAAACTCCATCCTGTGAGACGTTGGGACAGAGCCTTAAAACAACATTGTCCTAAATGGAACTGGAGTTTTGATTCTTCCCAATTATCCAACAATAATTTCTGGGAATGTGAACTCCTGCTTCAAGGACTTGAGCAAAACCAACTGAGTCTCATCCAAGCTAAGTTAGTAATTCGTAATGTTGTCCAAGAATGTTTGTTTGAGCTAATTAACTGCACAGATACTAACAGCGATTGGAAACCTAGTGAACTGGATAGCTCAACTCTTTGCCGCAGCGTAGCCTTGTCTAACAGAGAAATACAAGTCCTTCTCAGCAGAGCAACAAGGATACAGCAGCAATGGCAAGCTGTTCAATTGAACCACCTCCATCCAACCCTGGCACCAAGTTTGCAGCAGAAGCAAAACCTCCAACAGCTCCCAGTTTCAGATAACTATCTCAACGGTAAATTCACCCTGTGGGATATTGCTTGGCAGCTGGAAAAATCTGTAGCAGAGGTAACTTGTTCCTTACTACCTTTGGTTGAGCAGGGCATAGTGCAATTCCAACAGACTACAGACACACCAGCACCAAATGTTAAACAACCTATTGCGGCAAAGCGCTCTCTCTCCACAACCCCACTGCAATCGCTCAAATTTGCCCACCAAAAACCTTTAATCGCCTGTATTGACGATAGTCCTGTATTGGCTCACTCTTTAAGAAAAATCTTGACGCCAGCAGGCTATCATATGTTGAGTATCCAAGAACCAATGCGAGGGTTTACCCAACTCATCGAACATAAACCCCATTTAATCTTACTTGACTTGCTCCTGCCCAATGCCGATGGTTATAGCATCTGTAAATTTTTGCGAGGCACGCCCGTATTTAAGGATACACCGATCATTATCCTAACAGCCCGCAATACCAAAATTGACCGCGCCCGAGCGAAGATAGTCGGCGCAACTGAGTTTTTAGGCAAGCCTCCAGAGCCCCAAGAATTACTGCAAATGATTCATAAATATCTGATACTATCAATCAACCCATCTACATCTCAAGTTGTTTGATTTAGACGAGTTTACTTGACACTCCCCGCACTTTAGTGCGGGGAGTGTCAATAATGCTCGCATTACGCCAAGCTTGCCAACCAATATAAATCAGCAGCATTGTAGCTGCTAGTACAAGAAGGCAGAAGGCAGGAGGCAGAAGGCAGAAGGGAATAAACCTTACTCTACAAGCTTTTTAACCTTTTTTAACTGGTCACTTATTTCCGCCGCGCTGCACTAGAGCGTCGATTCAGTAACCAAAGTTAAGTGTAGGGGCGAAGCATTTGGGGGATAATATATCCTTTAAATCCTAGTTTTTCTGTCCGAATGCTTCGCCCTAAGATGTGGGATTGTGTCAAAAAACTGTTAGCCGTTGGGATAAACCTGCTCACAGGAGCCGATGATGTAGATGACGCTTATCAGCGATAAATGGTGACTTGCCATGTTTCAACCGGGACAAAATTACTGCTGACATATCGAACCTATCCCACTAATATAATTAACGTTCGCACGTAACTCAGAACAATTAATTTCATGACATCTTATCACTGTTCCAAAGTTCCCAGTTAAGAGTTCCTTCTCCTTATCACCAGACTTTTTCGTTCAGCCCTATATAATATATACAAAGAGCCAAAAAGAAAAGATTTTACCTTGCTCTATGTTAAAAAAATTATTCACAGTTTTTACCCTGATGGGAATAAGTTTATTTGTAGTAAACGCAGATTCCTACAGGGGATTTAACTCTGATCAATCCTACGCCACGGAAAATGATGCTCAGACTAAAGAAAATAGCAGTGTCACAAAGATGGAATTCGGTCAGACTAAAGACGGTGAACAAGTTTATCTCTATACCTTAACCAATACTAATGGTTTAGTCGCGAAGATCAGCAACTATGGGGCGATTCTTACTGAATTACACTTGCCTGACAATAGCGGTGAGCTAGAGGATGTCGTGCTGGGATTTGAGCGTCCAGAAGATTATTTTACGGCTAATCATTACTATTTTGGTGCAGTTGTTGGTCGCGTCGCTAACAGGATTAAAGATGCTAAGTTTACTCTTGATGATCAACAGTATAATCTAGCTGCTAATGCTCGTCCCCATCATATACATGGTGGTAATAAGGGTTTTGACAAAGTGGTTTGGGAAGCTGAACCGATTAACAGCGATCAAGGAGCAGGATTAAAACTAACCTATCTCAGCGCTGATGGTGAAGAAGGCTATCCAGGTAATTTAGCAGTAACAGCTATTTACACTCTGACTAACAATAACGAGTTGAGGCTGAAAATGACTGCTACGACTGATAAGGCTACACCCGTTAACCTCGTTAACCACTCTTATTGGAACTTGGGTGGTCATGCTTCTGGGAATATTCTAGGACAATATTTAACCATCAATGCTGATAGCTATACACCGACCAATGAACGGCGCATACCTACAGGAGAGATTAAATCAGTTAAAAATACACCCTACGATTTTACCCAGTCTCGATTGATTGGTGAGGGAATAAATCAGCTCAGAAGCATCTTTAAGCAAAACTATCCAGGAGGTTACGACCTCAATTATGTTTTGAATGGAGAATCGGACAAGATTAAACTCGCAGCTACTGTGTACGAACCCAATTCTGGCAGGGTAATGGAGCTTTACACTAATCAGCCAGGAATGCAGTTTTATTCAGGCAATATTGGTAAGCGGGAAATCAAAGGGAAAGAAGATGTTATTTATCAAAATCATCAAGGTTTGTGCCTAGAGACACAACATTTCCCCGATTCAGTCAATCAGCCTAATTTTCCTTCGGTTATTTTGCGTCCAGGTGAGACTTACCGACATATAATGGTACACAAATTTTCTACTAAACAAGATAATCTGGAAGAAATTATTGCTCCCAATACCCAAGTTGAAAAGGTAGCAGAAGGATTTAAGTTTACTGAAGGACCTGTGTGGTCTCCTGAAGGCTTTCTCCTTTTTAGTGATATTCCAGCTAATATCATTTATAAATGGCAACCAGAGCAAAAGACTCAGATATTTCGTCAGCCTTCTGGAAAAGCTAATGGCAATACCTTAGATCTTTCAGGGCGTTTAATTACTGCTGAACATAGTAATCGTCGTGTATCCCGTACTGAAAAAGATGGGACAGTTGTTACCCTAGCTAGTCATTACCAAGGGAAGCGGCTGAATAGCCCCAATGATCTGGTAGTCAAATCAGATGGTAGTATCTACTTTACTGATCCTCCCTATGGCATCAAATCGGAACAAGAAGAATTAGATTTTTATGGTGTTTATCGCCTAGCACCAGATGGCACATTAACTCTATTAGTTGATGATTTTGTCCGCCCTAATGGTATTGTCTTTTCCCCAGATGAAACTAAACTTTATGTCAATGATTCACAAAAAGGTCATATTCGTGTTTTTGATGTCAAACCAGACGGGATGTTAGGCAAGGGAAAACTTTTTGCCAAACTTAAACCCCCCAGTCGAGAGGGAGCAGCAGATGGCATGAAGGTAGATATCAAAGGCAATCTTTATAGTACTGGACCTGGGGGTGTTTGGGTTTTTGCTCCGAGCGGCAACCTATTAGGCATTATTGAAACCCCGGAAGCTCCTGCTAATTTAGCCTGGGGCGACAGTGACTACCAGACCCTTTATATTACTGCTAGAACTAGCCTTTACCGTATTCGCCTTAAAATTGCGGGGATAGGACCAGAAGGAATTTAGAATTTAGAATTTAGAATTTAGAATTGGGGTTAAGCTGTTCCGTAAATTTAAACAAAAACTTAACAATTGTTAATAGAAATCGTACTGTTGACAATTAAGTGCGATCGCTGAGCTTGTAGCTAATATGTTTAATCAGTCCCATTAGACAACCCTCAGTTCACCCGTTTCCCTCTCTTCGGTGCGCATCTCTATCGCATTGCGGGGGGTATCCAAAGAAGCCGGACTTCTTGAAGAAGTCGAGCATCTCAACACTTGCGATAACCTTTCTACAAAACCAATCCTTAAGTGCTTAGGTTTTCTTGATATCAGGAGTAGTACTTTATATATGGGCGTACACTTTGCCTATTATAAAATAATAATAGCAAAAATAATGGCGATAGCGCAAGCGCTCCTGCAAGCAGATTAGCTTTGCTGGTGCCGTAGGCAATCGCACAATCCGCCCTGCCGCTATCCCTTACTTTGCTATTATGAAAGCGAATACCAAGGTATTACTTATGGTACTAGCAATTGTAGCTGAACCTGCACCACTAAAAATTACTGCCGATCATGTAGTTCGGGTAGGCAAAACTCGTGTAACACTAGACACTGTAGTTGCTGTCTTCAAACAAGGAGCAACCGCAGAAGAAATTGTTTATCGCTATCCGTCCCTTAAGCTTGCTGATGTTTACGCTACTATTGCCTTCTATCTCAATCATCAGCAAGAAGTTGAAGCATATCTACAGCAACGACAGCAGCAAGCTCAAGAAATTCGTCAAATGAACGAAGCAAAGTTTGACCCCCAAGGCTTGCGTGATAGATTACTAGCTCGCAAAGCTGAACGAGAAGCATGTTAAAGTTGCTTGCTGATGAAAACTTCGATAACACCATTGTGAGGGGACTGCTACGCCGTAGACCAAGTATTGATATTGTCAGAGTTCAAGATGTCGGTTTATCCGGTGAAAATGACCCAACCATCTTGGCATGGGCAGCTGAGGAAAGCAGGGTATTACTTACTCACGATGTTGCTACAATTACACGCTTTGCTTACGAACGAGTGAAGCAAGGTTTACCAATGCCTGGTGTGGTTGAAGTTAGTACAGATACTCAAATTGGGCAGGTGATAGAAGATATTCTTCTCGTTTTAGATTGTAGTTTAGAAGGTGAATTGGAAGGGCAGATCCAGTATCTTCCACTTTAGCGTGAGACTTTACGGAAGAGTATAGAAGTTTTGATGACAAGATAGAACAGTGGCGGGCAATAGGTATGAATGTCGAGCGATACTCTAGATCAATGTGGCGACTAGAGAACTTGTAGCTGCGCAAACATAATCTGGTACTAGCGATTTGAAGGTAAGATTTAGTAGTCTAGTTTTTCAAGATGTACGGTGTCTTTTGGCTGTAGTGCGATCGCGAAAAGAAAGGTTATTTCAACCCACATTCCGCCCCCAAACTGTTAATTGGGTAGATTTAGAGCTTAGGTGATATTAATCTAATGAGCCAAGATTCGGGCGTTGGGTTTCACCGATGTTATTGTTGGGTAAAGCTGGGATGAATAGTTGCACCTTAACCCAACCTACTGGCGTGACAAGCTTAAAATAGTGCGTTAGAAATATGCGGCTAATTCTTGATTTATATTGGTTTCGAGAAATAATCTATTGCATCAAATTAAGCTTGACGCGCCACTACAAGGCTAGCGATCGCAGTGTTTTCGGGAAAGCGATCGCAACTCACCATTGGGGAAAAAGTCGAACCCTAACTCTCAAAAGGATCAATCAACCTTAAATGCTCAATCTTAGCAAAGTCATCTTGATTACGAGTGACCAGCTGTAGCGAGTACTCCAGAGCGGTAGCAGCAATAATAGCATCAGGAACTTTAATCCTGAAACGCTTACGAAGTATGATTGTGCGTTCCGCAATGTCAGAAGTAAGGGGCAACTCAATTAACCTAGAAAGAATTCGTTTAGCTTGAATATCAGCAGGCTCAGATTGCTTGAAACCCAACACCTCAATCCTCGAAATGATAGAATAAGCACCCTGCCCCGACAGTCCTTGCCTTAAAAGAGCTGTTCCAGTTTTATTGAGCCGACCATTGAGATGATAGATGAGAATGTTGGTATCAAAAAGCAGTTCCACAAACCCTATTGCTACTCTCCCCAATCGAGCTGCCGTTGCCGTACAAGTTCAGTATCTATTTCTTCAATACTAAGATTTCCCCAGCTTCCACTCGTTTCTGCTAGCAGTGCATCAACATCCACCGAAGTAAGGGAAAGTTGAACCTCTGACTGTGGCTGTGTGACCAAACGGAAATTAGCCTGAAGTTGATTCATTAAGTACCCCAGCAGTTTCCACTGCTCCTCCAAGGTTAGCTGTTTCAGTTCGCTCATCACTCGCTGTAAAGTCGGACTCATAGGCTAATTTCTACCAGTGGCGTAGAGCTTATTTTAATATTCTAGGACTTACGCACCCAACTGTCATGCTGAGGTGATAGTGTTTGCGTAAACAAGAACAGGCAGGATGCCTGTTTCACATATTAATCTAATGAGCCAATATTCGGGCGTTGAGTTTGGCCGATGTTATTGTTGGGTAAAGCTGGGATGAATACGCCCTAAACTAATCCGATTTGACTACCTCTACTTCAGTAATAAATGCTTGATTTCCTTGAGAATTTCCCTTAGCATCCTCTACTTGCAGCGCTTGTTTCCTATTCGGTGAAAACCATCCTACTTCAAGACGATAGAATCCAGGTGATGTTTTTGGTGTGATAGTCAGCTTACGGACATCACGTATAATTGTCCCAGGAGCAATTTGAGCCAGAGGCAGATAGCCATTCAACAGACTTGCCTCTGAAGCGTTGAACCTGTTTCCCTCTTCATTGCTTAAGCTCAGATTAAGCGCCAAGTTTGGCGATATTGGCTCTAGGAATTCCCAGTAGAAGGTTACTAAAAGCTTCTCACCTGGCTTTAGCTTAGAGGTATTCAAATCATAACCGAGCAAGCGTACCTGTTCACCAAAAGAGAGGAAAAGGGGAACTTGGATCTGTTCTAAATCCTCTGGTAAGGGAACTGGTCCAGGATAGACTCGCACATAGTCAACATCATGTAGCTGTACAGTGTACAATGGCTGCTGAACCAGAAAGTACTCAAACATCTCCGATTCGGGAAACATACGCTGTATTTGATTGATATAAAATACTAGGCGATTAGTTCCTGTCCAGACTCTTGGGTTAGGGCATTTATTCCTGCATATACCTTTAGTTTCACTCTGAAAATAGGGAGCAAAAGCTCCAAAATACCATACAGATGCCTTCATTTCTTTGGCATTGGGAGACTGGTTTAACCACTGTGCAGCTTGCTCGAGACCTTCTCCTTGACCCATCATCAGGAAATTCTTGGCAACGCGCGGACCGCCCAGCAAAGGGTTGTAGTAAGTCAAGTAGTAGGGATAGTGTGGAACAAGGAAAATTATTTGGACTAGTGCTAGTGTGAGTGCTGTCTTGACTCCCCGGATAGTTCGCCACCCACCCCTCCTGCTTGAGTATAAAGGAGTTCTCCAGTATTTTACCCAAACCGCGATTGTTCGCCATCCAGCTCCAGCTAACAAAGCTAACTCTGGCCAGATAATCATTATGTAGCGATCGTACTTCCTATCGATAATTGAAACGATGACCAAGACAGAGATTGGGATTAAGCAAGGAGCCGACGAGTGCCATCTCCTCTTAGGTAGAGGAGCAGCAGTAGCAATCCCAAAACAGCAAAGTCAGTTTGTAGCGCATCAGTGATGATTAAGCGCTGATAGGCTAAAAAGAACGGTTCCAGGATTAGGAGACTAATCGCTGCTAGCGCTGCGGGTCGCCCTAACAGCCGTTTGGCAAGTATGTATATCCCTACCATGCAAGCTGAAGTGATTGCAGCTTGCAGCAGGCGCGGCACCACATATAAGCATATCGGTATCTGCCCAGGGATAATTGTATTCAAGCAACCTTCTAGATCTGCTGACTGCTTCAGGTCTAACCATCCTGGAAATAGTTGGTTAAACCCACAATTCAATAACATCCCGCTTCCATTAAGCCACATATTAATGACTCCAGGATGGTGACGTAGAAAAGTATCAGCTAATCTGTCTTCAAGCAAGAATTTGAAGAATAAAGTGCTGCGAGACAGCCAAGATACTTCATCTACATTCAGTGGGACAGTTATCTCAAATATACGTAGTAAAAAAGAGATTAAAAAAATACTGCTTAAAAGTGGAGAAAACTTGATTTTGGCAAAAATATCAAAATTTCTCATACCCCACAATAGACCTGTCGATACATAAAAAGATCAATTTTTCGGTGAAGGGACAAGTTTTCTAACCTTACCATCTTGTTTGGATGTCACATAAATTTCTCCCTCTTCGTCCACTCCGAATCTCAAATCGGATCTTTTTTTACCAATGATTTCGAGAAAAGAAGCTTCTTGCTCTCCATCAAAGAGCCGAAGTTCTTTTATTGTTGCCTGTTTACCATCGACAAGTTCATCTACTTGAACATGGAAAAAGCGACTATCATGACCGAAGTCAGCAAAAATGTATTGACCAATTAATTCCGGAATTGCCTTGCCTCGATAAACATAACCACCAGCGATCGCAATTCCATAGAAGCCTTTTATGTCTGGGGGGATGTCATGGTCATATTGGGCAACGGGGTAAGTATAGCCATAGGAGCGATCGTTTTTGGGTAAGGGCAACAAAACATCTTCATTATTTTCCTCGATAACCCAAGTACCTTCTCGCTCGCCCCAACCATAGTTAGCTCCTTTGATACCAAGATTAACTTCTTCAATAAAAGCCTGACCCGTATCAGCAATCAACATTTTGCCTTCGCCATCAGTATCCCAGCTAAAACGATGGGGATTACGCAGTCCATAAGCCCAGATTTCACCCAAAGTGTTGGGATCATGATCCTCAACAAAAGGATTGTCGGCAGGAATGCCATATTGACCATTAGTACTATTATTGCCCAAGGGAGCGATTCTGAGAATTTTGCCTAGTGGTGTTCCCAGATCCTGGCCATTATCCAAAGGATCGGTTTTGCTAACAGGAAAACCATCACTTCCGCCATCGGCTACGGCAATATAGAGCAAACCATAATCATCATCTCCTGGTTGAGCATTAGGATTAAAGCCCACTTGTCCCACATTATGATCTGAATAAGGCTCTTCAATTCGCAAAATCTCACGGGATGTTCCGGCAAAAGTATTGCTAGAAGGGTCTGCTGCCTGCCACTCACGAATAACATCGTGGTGGGAACTTTCAATAATCTGGTTGTTATTGTTAATAATTGGTTTGATAACAGGGAAGTCAGGAGTACCGCTATTTTTAGTTTCGCTAGTTACAGTATAAAAAATCCCATTTTGGGCAAACTCTGGATGAAAAGTAAAATAAGCGAATCCCTGTTGATTAGTTTCATAAATGAAGTCGTCACAAATTATTTTTTTCAGATTCAGATAAACAGTAGCAGTACCGTCAACAATCACATATAATTTGCCACGCATATCGTTAACAAATAATCGTCCGCTACCATCTCCTGCATGGGTAAGCAAGTTCAAACGAGCAGCTTTGTTTCTGATCTCAGTTCGACTGTTGGGAATTTGAACAACTTCTGCCAAGCCGACAGAGAGTTCTGACTTTTCAATTGGTTCAGGAATAGGATGAGTTATCTGGGCAGAAGAAATCCTGGCAACAACCAAGATGACTGAGAAGAGTGAGAAGATAAAACACAGAAGGCGAAATTTGTTCATAGATAATATCAAGTTGTTTTTGAAAAAAAAAGCAGAGGTTGACTCATGGCTTTTGCTAAAGTAGAGTAAAAGCAATAAGGTTACTTCTATCCTTATCCTAAGGAGGTAAAATGGGTAGTACCTAGGAGAAAGGAAAAATATTCCGAGTTTATCCAACAAATTTGGCTGTAGGTTAAGTAGTTAGTAACACGAATGTTGGGTTTCGCTATCGCTCTACCCAACCTCCTTTATGAGTACTCCAGGATTTTTCTCCCCTACTTTTGTGAGATAAAGGAGGTAGCTAACCAAAATTTAACATCACCTCAAATCCATCTGGGCAAAGTGATCCTGTAGGAACTTGTGCATAAAGCGATAGCGCCCACCAATCCGTTGCAAAAGCAGGCGTTCAGTACAGTAGTTGAGCAGAAGATCATAGCGCAAGGGAGCGTAGCGATTCCAGGCGAGTACGAGGCGCAGCGCAATGTGTTGGCTTAAGGCTTTTCCTCCAGCTTGGTAAAAACTTGACCAAATTAACATAGTCAAGGAAACTACGACGATTAGAGGAAGGACTTGAGAATCAACGATGTTAGCAACGAGATATTCGAGGATAAATTTGAAAGGCAATGCTATTACCAGGGCAATCGTGCTGACAATAACCATATTTTTGACTGAGTTTTTTATACCCTGATTCGGTTTAATGCGAGTTTGGATATCTGCTTTTAGCCCTCCCATCAGCCCTCCCATCAGCCCGAAAATAAGCCCGAAAATCAGTCCGATAATCAGTCCGATAATCAGCCCGTAAATCAGCTCTCCTATTAGCCCGTAAATCAGCCCTCCCATCAGCCCGTAAATCGGCCCTCCCATCAGCCCGATAATCAGCCATTTCCGAAGTGATCGTAAAATTTCCCGTCGCGCTTCGAGGGATATCGAAATTGCAATTTCTTCTATGGGTTCGATTGTTTCTAGCCGGAAAATCAGCCCGAAAATCAGCCCGAAAATCAGCCCGATAATTAGCACTCCCATCAGCCCGTAAATCAGCACTCCCATCAGCACTCCGATCAGCCCGAAAATCAGCCCGAAAATCAGCCCGATAACCAGCCCGATAATCAGCCGATACGCCCATTTTTGGCGTCGAGTAATCAGCGCAGTTGGCTGCATCTTTTCAATCAACAGCTCCGTGCTGGATTCGCTATTGAGCATTTTGGCAGCAAAGACTAGTGCTCTCCGGACTGCTGAGCGTGTTGGTACTGGCTTTTTACTATAGGTTGTGCTACGAATACCTTGCTGCTTTTCATGGGGATTGATAATCAGTGTACGAGTCATTGTGGCTTCCCAATAGGTATCGAGCAAATACTCAATTTTGTCTTCCGATGTAGGGCGTGATTGCCAATCCGAGAGGGAAAACTTGCCCTGTGTCTGCACTAAGCCAAACATGGATAAAAACAGAGGCTTTGTCAGTATCTCCTGCAAAGCCTTATCTTGCTGCACCGTTTGCCAGAAATCCTGCAAGTCAAACTGAGCAAAATAGTTCTCAATTTGCTCAATGGTTAAGGGCTGCAAATAAATCGCCCCATACAGACTCAACGGCTTTTGCACCACTTCTTCAAACTCTTCCCGGCGACAACAAATCAAGACACCGCAAGGGCGCAGCTCAATTTCTCCTATCAACCAGTCATTAAGCTTCTCACCACAAGTTTGTTGATGCTGGGGTGCTACCTCATCCAACCCATCGAGGAGGGGCAGGAGTTGATTTTCCTCTAGCCATTGCCGAGCCAAATCCTGACGAATGCCGTATTTCCCCCTCAATTCCCCCAACAACCACTCAAAAATCGATTGTTGGGGATTTTTCCAGGAAGACAAACTAAGCAACACGGGGATCGGCTCGGCTTTGTCTGCTGTAGCTCGTTGCAACAAATCCTTTGCCAACTCCAGCATCATCGTTGTTTTACCCGCACCAGGTTCACCTAAAATCAGCAATTGACGGTTATGTTCTGGGCGATTAAATACCTCTACAATACGAGTTCCAGCAGCCAAAGGTTCCCCTGAGTGGGATGGTGACACCACTGTGGCTGAAAAAGGACGTTCCACACGATAGTTCTGCTGCTCCATTCCCAAAGTCAGCCACACTGCATTGTGTAAAGACTGCGCCAGCCGTTCCTTTACTTCCGTTCTAACGTCTTGTAACAGTTCTGCCTGGTATGGTTCTCGTTTAGCCTCTGGTGTGCTTAAGTGTGAAAGCACTCCTTGACCTGGTGTGTGAGTATGGGCTACGACTTTTTTGCTAGAACCTTAGTCCACTTAGTAAACGTCGGAAAATGCTTCCGCAAAAAGTTCTCTATATCCAACTCTGCCTCGTAGGACAGATTCACAAACGGCGGCATTAGAGACAGCGCTCCTTTTAATTTAGCTGCCGTAGGTGTTCCCGGTTGACTCACTTCAGCGTGAATTTTCTCTAACCATGCCAGCACCTCATCAGAATATTCCTGACTAGTTTGTAATTGTCCTGCCTGTTCGACAATTTCAGCAACAACAACTTCTGGTGCTGGTTCAGAAATCGCAACTGCCTCTGACTCATCCGCCAAAATATGCCAATATTCTTCCTCAAACGGCTGCATCTTTGCCTTCAAGTCGTCAATCTGCTGCTGAATCCGAACCTGTTCTTCTGGAGCAATGGTAATTAATGTATCTTCTTTTCCTGCCAATTGCTGGCGCAAACGTTTCAAATTTCGTTCAACTTGGCGCAGGCGCTCTCTCGACATGTCTATACTCCAGAACTTACAAATCACAAAAAGCGACGGGGAAGCGAACCCCTTAAAAGGCTTGGACGCAATGTCGCCCCGCCGCTTTATCCGCCTTTCCAACCTCAGTCCAACTAGAAGAGCCGCCCTATTTAGGTCTATTATTCATCAGGGTCAATTCCTAGTTCTCTCAATCGTGCAGCGAGTCGCTCAGCTCGTTGTTGTTCGCGATCAGCTCGTTGTCGTTCTAATTCCTTTTGTTGTTGTTCACGCTCAGCTCGTTGTTGTTCGCGATCAGCTCGTTGTCGTTCTAATTCCTTTTGTTGTTGTTCACGCTCAGCTCGCTGTTGTTCACGCTCAGCTCGTTGTTGTTCACGCTCAGCTCGTTGTCCTTCTTCACGATAAGTGCGTAAATACTCGCCAGTTTCACGATTGAAAAAGCGCAACCAACCATTGGGCAGTAGATGTATCTCTAACCCTAACACTTGAGAAGGGAAACAAAGTGTTCCATCTTTAAGACGAGTATTTGCAATCGCTTGATAATTTTGTCCCACTAAACATTGTCCCTTCAATTGGGGTTTGAGATAATCTCCAGTAGGGTCATATTGGAAATATTCTGAGACGCCCATTCGAGCATAAGTATCCGGTTTCTCTCGTTCATCCTTATGTCGTGTACTCCTAGAAGTCACCTCTAGAACCCAATCAGGTGTTTTCCCATTTTCTTCCCAAACTTTGTAACTTCTGCGGGGACGGTTTTGGACTCCAAAGACAACAAACACGTCGGGACAGACAACTGCATCGGGGATTCCTTCCTCGTAAGATAGCCAGAGATTACCGGAAACATAGACATCCTCGCGGTTTTGAAAATAGAGTTTGAGAGCCTCAACACCATAAACTAGATAGTCGCGGGCGGGGTCGCTTTCTGCCATAGGAGAGCCGTCCGGTTCAGGATAAATGATAGGAGTTTTTAGAGGGGAGAGGGTCATCGTTCTTAATCTGTAGAGATTATACCGGCTGAGCGAAATTTACAGTAGCTTTCAATCAATTTTAACCTTGATCTTAGAGTTTCTAGCAAAGTCGAACATGATACTATTAGCAAGGGTAAGCAACAATATCCTAAATTCTCAATTCTCAATTTCCTCACTTTCTCCCCACAAGAAAATAAGTACTCATCTCTCCCTTACCTTTAACAGAAATTTTACCTCTCTCCTCAAATAGGAATTTCTCCCGTAAGTATTCATAAGTTGCAGCTGTCAGCTGAATCTTACCAGCTAAACCGTGGGATTCCATCCGACTGGCAGTATTCACCGTATCACCCCACAAGTCGTAAATAAACTTTTTGATACCAATCACCCCTGCTACAACTGGTCCACTGTGAATGCCAATGCGAATGTTAAAGTTTTGGTTATTGTCAGCGTTGAATTGAGCAATTGCCCCTAACATATCTAGAGCCATTTGTGCGATCGCTTCAGCGTGATCGACTCGTGGTGTTGGTATACCACTAACTACCATATAAGCATCGCCAACTGTTTTAATTTTCTCTAAGCCATGCTTTTCTGTTAGTCGATCAAATGCCGAAAAGATTTGGTTGAGTAGCTCAACTAGTTGAATTGGACTCAAAGAAGCAGCAATTTGGGTAAAGCCAACGATATCAGCAAACATCACCGTCACCTCAGCAAAATTATCTGCAATGGTTCCAGGATTTTGTCTTAGGCGCTTGGCAGTCGGCTCGGGCAAAATATTAAGCAGTAGCTGTTCGGTTTTTTCCTGTTGATGGCGCAAGGCTTCCTCTGCTTGTTTGCGCTTAATAAATTGACCGATTTGACTACCAAGATTAGCCATCACCTGTAATAAGTCTTCATCCAGGTGCTGAATCTCGCGGCTAAAGAAAGTCATAACTCCCAGAATGTCACCATCACCCTGGATGGGGAATCCTAAGGCGGTGTGCAAATTGCCAGGAAGAACTGACTCTGAATACTTGGAGTGGTCATTATTTAAATTCTCGCCCACCCATTCTACCGAATGGGTAGCCCAAATACGACCTGGTAATCCTATCCCAGAAGCAAAAGTTGCTTGCCAGTAGCTCTGGATACACTTTGGGATAGAAACAGATGGTCTTACCCAAATTTCTGTACACTCTAGTAGTTCAGAAGCAGTTTCGTTTTGGTCACTATTAACAGGTATCCAAAGCTCACCTAAATCCCATTCTAAGCCCTCACAAATCCCCTTTAGGAGTTTCGGAGCTGCCTGGGAAAAGGTGGCAGATTCTGAGAGGACACGAGTCGTAGCATACTGAGCTGCTAAACGCTGTTGAGTTCGCTGACGCTCCGTGATATCTCGACCAACATAGATTAAACTGGGTGATTCCTCTGGCTCTGTCTGAATAGCTGAGCAGGAAAAGGCGATTACTAATCTTTCTCCAGTTTTGGTTTGACAAAGTACTGGAATATTGTTTAATAGATTATTAAATAACGGGTTAATAAAGTTTGGGTTACTAATAATTTTCTCAATTGATTGACCGATTAATTCGGATTCTCTATATTTCAATAAATTTAAAGCTGTTTGATTAGCTGTTTTAATTTTTCCTAATGGCGTTGTTACTAATAGCACAGCTGCCATTGATTGGATAATTTGATGAATATAATTTTGAGAAGCAGCCAGATTATTGGCCAACAGACTATTTTCATTAGATGCTTGCACTAATTTTTGCTCTAGCACCATCCTTTCTGTAACATCTTCAACAAAAAGAAACAAGCAATTTTCTTGATTTTGTCTGGAAGTTACATAGATATCAAAATATAGGGCAGAGCCATTTTCTGTAATTCGTCCAATTCCTTTTAAATCAAAACTATCCTGTTTTCCTTGAAGTACAGCTATCAAGAAATTTTCAACGCCAATCAACTCAGGAAAGCTCTCGCTAATGTGCTTTCCCTCTAAAGGCATATAAGGAGCATCAACAAATCGTTGAACCCCTGGTGATGTCTCCAAAATCAGCAAGTCCTGATTCACTAGTAGGTACTCTATGTGAGGTGGAACTATGAGCTGGTGTGAAAGAGGACTCATAGAGTTGTTTGTTGTTTGTTATTTGTTGTTTGTCGTTTGTCGTTTGTCGTTGGTTGTTTGTCGTTTGTCGTTTGGGAATCGGGAATTGGGAATTGGAAATTTCTTCATTCTCTCCGTGTCCCCGCGTCTCCGTGTCCCCCCATCTCCCCATCTCCCCATCTCCCTGCACCCTAATACCTCATCGCTCCCGTGGTAACACTGTCTTCTTCGAGCTCTTCGGTTTCCAAAGATTCTTCTTCTTCTTCCTCGTACTCAGGAGTAATCTCTTCAACCAGAGGTAGAGAAGCAGGATGATCTACACCGTTGATAATGGCTCCCAACAGTGGTAATTCTGCTTCAAGTAGCTCCTCAACAGCCTTAGATAAGATGCTCTCTTGAGTATATCCTGGTCGAGTAACGACAATTATGCCGTCGGCTAGAGGTTCGAGTAGTAGAGCATCGTTACATAAGGAGAGAGCAGGAGAATCTACAACAACCAGGTCAAAACGACCACTGGCATCCTCAAATAACCGCTTTAGTTCACTAGATTCCAGGATAGCAGCAGCTTTGCGTTGGGGGCCAGGGCTAGGTAAAATGTAAAGATTTTCAATGTCCGGAGCTAACTCCATACAATTACTTAGGGAACTGTAGTAACGTAGGGGTTCAAGATTAGCATCAGGCTCAGGAGTTAATTTGAGGAAGTTAGCTTGAGAAGGCGATCGCACATCAGCTTCAATTAATAGGGTGCGTTTACCAGCATTAGCAGATGCGATCGCTAAGTTGTAGGCACTTACTGTCTTACCTTCTTCCTCTATGGTACTAGTCAGCAATACCACCTTTAAGGATTTATTTTCTCCAAGCAGAAGATTACTACGGAAACGCTCATAGAATTCTACATAGGGAGAATCTGGCTTGCCTAAAATTGCTGTCTCTTCCCAAAGGGGATCGAGAACTTTGATCAGAGGTAATTCTCCTAGTACCAGCACATCCCGTTGTGCCAACGCCAGCTTGATATCCTCTGGTGTGTAGAAGGTGTTATCCAAAGTTGCCAGTAACAGAATCAATCCACCAGAAATCAACAAACCAATCCCTGCTCCCCCTGCCAAAGCAACCAGGGGATTCCCTGCTGGCTCTGCAACTTCTTCAATTTGTGGCGGCTGCAACAGACTAAGACTACTCACTGTTTCCGTCTCAGCAGCTTTAGCGTCTGCTAAAGCTGCCTGCAACCGATTGTAAAATTGCAGCTTCAGCTCAACCTGGTGTTGCAGTCTTGCTTGCTCTAGTTGTTTATTGGGGAGCTGTTGATACTCCTGCCGGAGTTCTTGCTCTGTGTTTTTGGTGGTTTCGAGTTGTCGTTCTAATGTATCCCGCTGGGTTTGTAATTGCACTAGTTGGTTAGCTAGTTCTTGCCGTGCTGGATCTAGATTACTGTCTTGGCGAATTTGGCTGGCAGCTAAGGGTTCTCCCAATCCATTGCCGCCAATGACTTCAAAAGCTCTGGAGCGCAACATTGCCTCAAAAGCCTGTTGACTTTTGAGTAAATTTTTCACCTCAGGGTGTGTATCTCGATAACCCTGACTCCTCAACAGTTCTATCTGCGTCTCAGCTCCTAGAATTTGAGAGCGTAGGTTATTAATAATGGGATCAGCACTCAGAGCAGAAGAAGCATAAGCTTGATCTGAATTCAAACCCAGTCTTGACTCCAAGCTGGCAATTTGAGCATCAATACCTTCTAACTCTAGTTTAATTTGCCGCTGCTGTTGTTGGCTGCCAGTAATTCCACCAACCAAGCTACCGTCTTCAGCTGCCAATAAAGCTGGTCCCTCAGTACGGATATACTGCTCTAACTTCTGTTCAGCTGCGATGAGTTCTTTTTTCGTTTCAGGCAGCTTTCCTTCAATAGACTTGATAATTTCCCTCAGCCGTGTTGTGTTGATCAAACGACTTTGCTCAACCATCTGCTCCATCAAGATTGCCAAAGTTGAACCTGCTACGTTTGGATCGTTTTGATCCGAGTATTTAACCTTAATTACTTGTGCTTTATCTTTTTTAGGAAAATCTATTTCTACGTTTCTAAGAATGTCTTGTGGCTTGGTTTTAGCTCTTGCTGCTGCGGCTTGAGCCACATTGTCTGCCAGCAACAATTCCTTTTTTAGTTTCCTACCTTGTTCATAAATCTCTCCCCCTGTTTCCGAAAGTAACTTAGGAGGAGTGTTATAAGCGAGACTTCCTTGAGCGATATAACTAGGGGGAAGCGGTGGTTGGAAAGCAACAACACCCGATATCCCCACAACTAGACTAAAACTAGCAATTCCAATCAATTTATGTTGATCGAGGGCGATGAGATAGCGTTTGATAAAGGGTGAAGTCATGGCTGTTTCAGGAATTTAGAATTTAGAATTTAGAATTTAGAATTAAGATTGGGAATTGGGAATTGGGAATTGGGGATAGAATGGAAAACAAGTATACAATTATTGTTTGTGGTTTATTTTATTGTTTTTTAAACAAGCTTTCTTTCCTCCTGCCTTCTGCCTCCTGCCTCCTGCCTTCTTGCACTAGTTGCCGCTGAAAAAGTCAATGAATCTGAAGAAACTAAAGATATTTGCAAAGGGTTGAGTAATGAAACGAAGTGCAAAGTTAAGCCTACCGATGAGGTTGCGACCGACAATAATAACATCATTATCTTGGAGGGGAACATCTTGGGATACATCACCCAGGAGAGCCGCTTTACCGTTTAGTTCTTGGGTGACAGCTTGACCAGTTTCTGGATCAAAACGAACTAGGGCAATGGCATTGATCTTAACTCCATCTGGGTTAGGAGCGATCGCAGTTAAGGCATCAACAAAGGTACTACCATTGGGTAAATTAACTCTACCAATTCTCTCATTAGCGTAACTCAAAACCCGGATGTTGATTTCTTGCTGAGCAACATTAGAACGAGAAATGAGCCTGCGGTCATAATCATAAGTTGTACCAACCTCTATCTTCAACACAATTACTGCATCACCATCCTGGAGGCGCAAATCCGGTACGCTTGTCCCATTTTGCAGGGCACTAAACAAGTCAATCTGTTGCTCAATAATAGAATTATTGGGTAAGCGACGACGCACAACAATCGTTCGCAAGTCAGCCTCAGTTGTAGTACCACCAGCCTGTTGTAGAACTTCCGGAAGTAGAGTACCAGGGGGCAGAGTATAATAACCTGGTTGAAATACCTCTCCAGTCACAGTTATCTTCGCTGGACGTAAACCTGCTAGGGCGACTACAGCTTGAGGATTAACAACAAATTCATTCAAGCGAGCTTCAATTGCTTGTTGAACTTGCTCCAAGGTGAGTCCTAAAACTGGCACTTTTCCCACCAAGGGTACTAAGATATCTCCTTCTAGATCAACATCATCTTGAAAACTCAGGTCAGGAAAGTTGATTATTTGTACTTGAATTGCATCTCCTATTCCTAGATGGTAGAGATTGAACTGAGAAGCTGGACTACTCTGAGAAGGTTGTTCTGGGTAACCCAGCGGCGGAATGGGGTTATCAAACTCAAGGGTATTAGGGTTAAAAGTTTCGTCGGAAGAAAAAATTGGTACTTGAGCATAACTGTTCGTTTGTACCTCTTGAGAAAAAAGGCAGAAGGCAGAAGGCAGAGGGCAGAAGGTTCTAAGGGAGGCTGACTTGTTTCTCTCATTCAATTGGGGGTGCGAAGCGCTCCTAGGAAACTCTGCACTAGCCAAAGCGACAGAAGGCAGAAGAGAGAATGTAGAATGCAGAATGCAGAAGGCAGAAGGTAGAAGGCAGGAGATTCTCATAGGTAGGGTTTACTGCACAAAGTTATAAGCTATACCAGTAAAAGCTTTCGAGCTTTTTTAAGGAGAATATTTGATATGACACGTTTGCTCATCTTCTTTTTCTACATGGTATTTTTACCCTGTTGCCTGTTGCCTGCGTCTCAGACGCTCATTACTCATTGCTCGGTGCTCTAGCGAAAGAACCTGACATCAGAGCAGACTGAATCAATTTTCCTAGAGATTTTGCTAAAGGTAATGACTCTTCAATTTTACCTAAAGGTTCAATTGGGATCTGGAGGCAAACAGCAACCCAAGGAACTCTTGTGCGGTGCAACTGAGCGAGTTGATCAGTCCAGAACCAACGGCTAGGAAGGGGGTTACCTCCTTTTGGCCAAGCATACCATTGCACCATAGCAAAAGTCTGCTGTCCATTCCAAGCACGAAATAAACGAGCTTTTACTTGAGCTGCTGAGGTTGTAGATTCTGAGCCTTCAGCATTAAACTTGAGCTTGGTGTAGGAATCCGTCTTCCATTTTCCATTTATTTGTCTTTCCGCATGGGTTTGAAAAAAACCGTTGATATCTGCCCACTCAACCTGTGGTTGCGACTTAGGACCATTTTGGGGCAGTAGCAGCAGACGCACTGGTTTTTGCTTGTCTTGTTTGATTGTCTGAAATGACCATTTATTGCCACCAATATTCAAGGTAGCTTGCTCCAGGGTTTCCCAGCCAGGAATCTCTAGTCCTTGGTTCCGGATAGCTTTGAGTTGCTTAAGGTTAGTAACTGATGGTAGCTTTGCCCAAGACCAGTTTCCCGTCCAATAACCAGGTACTGCCCCCAATCCCACTAGGACTAACAAAAAACCGATTACGGCAATTCTGGAAAGTATCGACCATTTGCTCATTGATTGGGGCAGACTAAAAGATTTCATGAACTGAAGTATGAAGTGTCTCAAAAAACATGATATCTAGATGTGAGATCTAACTGTTATGCCAAACATTCCCAGTTCAGCAGCAAGAGCGGGAGTGAGTGCTTCAAGTCCACCCTTAGCAGCAGTATAAGCAGCTATTCTCGCATAAGAACCGAATAGCCAAGGCCATTTGTGTTGGGTTAGGCTATCGCTAACCCAACTTTGTATATTGAGAGCGCCCGACGGGCGCGGCGGCATCCGCGATGAATGGAAGAAACAAATAAAATCTTCTTCCCTTTTGCCTTTTGCCTTGTTTCTTAAGAAAAGTGTCAAAAAAAAGAATGTAGCTTACTACTGAGCAGTTCCCCTTTTCGAGAAAACACCTGAACCTGTAAGCTATTGAGGTCAGTTGTAACGCGGGTAAAATTATCCGTTGACCAGACAGAATCAGCATTGACAACCTCATAACTGAATTCTGATATAATTGGTAGCTTACCACTTAGGATAAAAGACCGCGCTTGAGGGTGGGGATAAGGCCAAAAGAAAGCAGAAGAAATAATTGAAATTATTTTAAAATTTGGGTCATCGGGACTGACTAATTCTGCTGACAGGGAAGCATGAACATCTCCTGAGAGGAAGACAACTCGCTTAATTTGCTTGTGTTGAATCAACTCGATAATTTCATTCCTTTGCTGAGGGAAACCTGCCCATTTATCTTCACTATCTGATTTTAAGTCTGGAAAGAATGGTACTGCTGAAACCACAAATTTTACTCTACCTGATTCATTCGCAAGCCACTCTTTGAGAGCAGACAACTGCTGGGGACTGATAATTTCTCTTTCTTTTAGGTTGTGACTCAGATAACGTTCAGTTCTGGTATCTGTAACAAAAAAATCACTACAACCGTCATGGTAATTATACCAAAGCTTTGTCGGTACGCCAGTAATTTTATTACCGAATACTTCAAATAGAGGACTATGACTAAGTTGATAGGTGAGATAGGAGTGAATCGCTGCTGGATACATAGCTACCAAATCTTTTTGGGAACTATTTGAGGGCCAGTTATCTTCAATTTCATGATCATCGAGGGTCATATAGGTAGGAATACGACTCATTAGCTCCCTGATGTAGGGTTGAGAAAATACATCCTGATAGCGGCGATTGTATTCATCTAATGTTGTATCAGCTTGCACAACATTCAAGTCATCAGCATAAATCTGATCTCCAACCATCAGCAGCTGGTTAATAGTTATCCCGTCATTACTCTGTTGAAGTATTGCTCTAAAGATTTTATCTCCTCGATCATCAAACCAAGAACCATTAAATAAACGCAATAAATAGCGACAGGAACCAAATATAAAGGAACGAGCACGGAGATTATCATCAGAAGCTGTGGTAATTTTTGCCCGATTAGCTTGGCTCCAATTAAGAGAATAGTCTTGAGTGAAAGCTTCTAGTTCTAATTCTGAGAAAAACCAACCTACTTGATATTCGTATTCCGTTTCAGGCCATAAATCACCGAAGACAATTACTCCAGTCATGTCGAAGTTAGGGCTCATTTTAAAGAATTTCGGGTGACTAAATCTAGAAGTACCGACAGGACGTAACCTGGCAACTCCAAAGCATCTTTTAGGGACAAGAGTACCTTGATTGAATAACCCTAAGGATATCCAGGAAAAGATTCTGTTACCAAAATGGGATGAATCCTTCAAGCGTCGGGTAATTTCGAGTCTACCTCGCCCCCAAATACGAACAGAGTTAGCACTGGTTGCTCCGACAATTGGTCCAACTGTCAAGGGATTTACTTGCATATAGAAGCCTGGTTTCAATAATTTGATTTATTGCCAGACTATCAGACTTCCCACACTCCCCAGACTTCCCACACTCCCCAGACTTCCCACACTCCCCACACTCCCCACACTTTTTGAAAGCTCACCCCGAGTGTGGGAAGAATTGAACCTCCCGCAAACTCCCACTATTGGTTAAACTAGATTCAATCGGGTATAACCCAGTATAAATGCTTAAAATTACAAAAATAGCTTGACAATAAATCATAAAATTAAAGAAAATCAGTGATTTTCCTGAACTAATAGTTATAACCTGATTAGTTTCTACTTCACTGGGCTTAACCATTAAAGGACATTTCAGGGTGCTTTGAGCAAGGGAAATTGAGGAAAATTGACTTATGTCTATTGAAAAACTGCAACCTGCTGACAAAGGAGCCGTCGGTGTTTACATGCCCTACTACCAGGGAGCCAAGCGCAATGTTTTACCGTTGGCAATTAGTCTGTACCAAAAAGGTTCATTAGAAGGTCAGCGCCGGATTGAAGGGGGTGATGGCATCCCCTTTATTGCCACTTGGTTTGTTTCCAAGCTGCCTGCGGAAATGACTCGTTGCCGTTTCCAGTTTGATGGCAACGCGGAATTAAGTTATGAAGTGAGTATGGCTAATTCTGAGTTTATCAATTACTTAATAGAAGTAATCATGAACTTCAGGCGATCGCGCGTCACTGATTTTTCCCAAACGTTTTATCGCAGGTTACTGCGTATTGAAGAGTAAACACAATTGAAACTCACAAGGAGTAAAGGAAGGGGTGGCACAAGCTAAATATTTGCTAGTCGGGTCAACAGAGACTAACAGTGGCAAGTCAGCAACGATCCTAGGAGTTGCTCATCAGCTGCAACAACAAGGTTTTGATATTGCCTACTGTAAACCATTGGGAACTTGTCTGAGTGCTAATCAACCAGACGCACTCGAAGAAGATGTTCAGTTTATGGCTCAAGTACTTAACTTGTCCCAAAAAAGGGTGCTACCCCCCCTAATTTCTCTGGAGGTTGACACGATTCAAAAACGCTTGCAGGGAGATGAGTTAACCAATTACCGTCACTCCCTAGAGCAATATATCCAAAAGTTGAGTAGTGATCTAATTTTATTGGAAGGACCAGGAACCTTATCTGAAGGTAGCCTATTTGATTTGTCGTTACTCGAAATTGCTCAGATTACCAAAGCTCCCATCCTGTTGGTGGCTCGCTTTCACTCAGTTTTGCTAGTAGATGCTTTATTATCTGCTAAACAACACCTAGGTGATTCCTTATTAGGGGTCTTAATTAATGATATTCCCACTGATAAACTGTCAATGGCTCAAGCAAAAATGCGTCCTTTTCTGGAACGACAAGGCATTTCAGTTTTGGGGATGTTACCGAGAAATGAGCTATTGCGCAGCGTTAGTGTTAGGGAATTAGTAAGTCAGTTGCAAGCAGAGGTTCTTTGTTGTCCTGAGCGATTGGACTTAATGGTGGAAAGCTTGACAATTGGGGCAATGAATGTTAATTCCGCTCTGGAGTACTTGCGCAAGGGAATCAATATGGCGGTGGTAACAGGAGGCGATCGCACAGATATTCAAATGGCAGCGTTAGAAACCTCAACTCAATGCTTGATTCTTACAGGTCATTTGCCGCCGCAACCTTTTATCCTTCACCGTGCCGAAGAGGTAGAAATCCCGATTCTGTCGGTTGACCTAGATACCCTTACCACAGTAGAGATTATTGACCATACTTTTGGTCAGGTGCGTCTCCACGAACCAATAAAAGTGCAGTGTATTCAGCAGCTAATGGCAGAGCACTTTGACCTTGATCGGTTGATAAGTCAGCTAGGCTTGGAGCCTGCTGTACCAGCAGGTTAACAAAAAGTCATTAGTTATTGGTCATTGGTTATTAGTACAAAGGACAACGGAGTGATTATCCATGTAAGCTAAGGGAGATTTTCCTCTCCCCCAGCTTCCCCAGCTTCCCCAGCTTCCCATCTCCCCATCCCCCCATCTCCCCACCCCTTGTTTGCCTCACCCAATATCCCAGAAGACAAATCGGAAATGAGATTATGATGGAACAATCTCTACTGGACAGCTTTGATGGGATACGTTATTTCAATCGTCAACATGAAAGGGGGGGTCGGGAAAACGACCCTAACCGTGAACTTGGCAGCTACTCTTGTCAAAGATTACGCAATGCGGGTGTTGGTGGTTGATCTCGATATGCAGGTTAATGCTACTCTCAGCCTCATGCCACCACTACAGTTTGCTAAATTGAAGCAAGAAAACCGCACCTTAAAACAATTAATCAATCAAGTATTTAAAGCAGATAACGATGCCCATATTTCTATCAAAGAAATAATTGTCTCAAATATTTGCCAAATTACTGGACTTGACTTATTGCCAGGAGATATCGAACTTTACAATGATTTTTTATTAGCTGCACTTATTTATGCTCACTCTAGTAAAAATAAACTAGAGTTTGAAAAAAGTTGGAATAATTTAGAAGATTATTTATTAACAGCTATTCTTCAACCAGTTATCCAGGATTATGATTTTATTTTGTTAGATTTTCCTCCTGGAGATTATCTACTTACTCGTAGTGGAATTATTGCCAGCAATTTTTATTTGGTCCCGGCAAGACCAGAGCCGTTATCGGTAGTTGGTATGGGGATACTAGAAGGTCATATCAATCAACTTAAAGAAAAAGAACGCTCTAAAATTGACCTTTTAGGGATTGTCTTTTCCTCCCTTGGTCATTCTACTAATATGGCTCTCCAAGTCAAAAATCGAGTTACGGCTGAATTTGGAGCAGAGCAAATATTTAATACAGGAATTCCCATGAATGTTGCTATAGCCAAAGCAGTTGATGAATCTAAGCCGGTGATACTAACAGAACCTCGATCAGCTGGTGCCAAAGCCTTTACTGAGTTAGCTAAAGAATTTTTACAAAAACTTTCTAAAAAAGGCAAAAATGTTATCAAAATCTAACTAAAGCAAAGCATGATTCTTCACAAAAAGCGACGGTGAAGCCAACTTCTTAAAGGGGTTGGAGGAAATGTCGCCCCGCCGCTTTGTCCTTTGTCAAGTGTCATTTTTCCTTTGTACTAATTACACTTGACTAATGACTAATGACGTGAAATCCTACGTCTTATTACTTCAAAAACCGATACAATGGTAATCTATGTTAGTTTACTCTCAACAAGTCAACTTTTTACAGGAGTATTTTATTAATGGGAACTGTCATTACTACAGTCAATATGAAAGGTGGTGTTGGTAAAACAACTCTCTCTGTCAACTTAGCCACTTGCTTAGCCAAGTATCATCATAAGCGGGTTTTAGTTGTAGATTTAGATACCCAAATTAGTGCCACACTTAGTCTGATGCCACCACAAGAGTTTGCCAAAGTGAGGAGAGAAAGACGCACATTAGGTAGGCTAATTTACAAAGCAATCAAACCTAATAATCGAAGTAAGATTACTATTGATGATATTATTAAATCATACATTTGTAATATTAAAGGATTAGATTTATTACCAGGAGATATTGAGTTATATGATGAGTATTTAGTATCTGAAATACTTCATGATAAAGCCGTTCATGAACAAAAAAGCGATTTTGTTGATATTTGGAATACTTTTGAAAAGTCTTTAATTAGAGGTATATTAGAGCCTATTATTGACCAATATGATTTAATTATTCTAGATTGTGCTCCTGGCTATAATCTTTTAACCCGCAGTGGTATTGTTGCTAGTGATTTTTATTTACTGCCAGCAAGACCTGAACCTCTATCAGTGGTAGGTATTCAATTACTTGAGAGACGAATTGCGCAGCTCAAAGAAAGTCACAAATATGGTAATCCCCTCAACTTAGAATTATTGGGGATTGTTTTCATCTTATCTGGGGGATTAATTGGCAGGTATTACAAGCAAGTCATGAAGCGAGTTACAGAAGATTTCATTCCCACTCAACTATTCCAAACCCGCATTCCAATGGACGTTAATGTTGCTAAAGCAGTAGATAGTTTCAAGCCAGTAGTTATCACTGCTCCCACTTCCTCAGGAGCTAGAGCTTTCATCAAGTTAAGTGAAGAAGTTTTACAGAAGCTAGAAGCTACTACTAGTAACGCTGCGCGGAATTAAGAATTAAGAATGCTTATAGAGTAAGGATTCTATAGATCTCTCTCCTGGTGGGTTATTTCCATGCCCGCTGCACTAGTCCCTTAGTTTTAGCCACCCCTTCTATGAGGATTGAACAAAAACTGGAAAATTGCTGCTGGTACTAGCAAACATCCACTAGGTTTAGGCGTTGGTGTTGGTTGGATTGTCAGTGTCTCAGTCTCAATTCCGACTTCAGCCCAACCTTTGCTGACAGCCTGTTGTTCTAGGCTACCAACACCAAAGAGCTCTGCTGCCACCTGTAAAGTTTGTTGTGCAGCTTCCTGAAAATCTGATGTGGGGTTAAGCTTATCTCTCAAGGTAATGTACCAGATGCGACCTGTCTTCTCCCAGGCATATCCACCAATCTCCATCGCGGCAATATAAAAGGCGCGGTTGGGAATACCTGAATTGATATGAACGCCACCCTTATCGTCCGAACCCTTGTATAAATCTCTCATGTGGCCAGGCTGACGGTCTTTACCCAACCTAGGATCATTATAAGCAGTCCCTGGTGCTTTCATCGAACGGATGCCTTGAGCATTAACATTTGCAGTGAACAAACCTGCTCCAATTATCCAATCGGCTTCATCTACAGCCTGGTTAAGTTTTCGCTGTTTGACTAGGACACCAAAGACATCAGAGAAGGATTCGTTGAGAGCTCCTGATTGATCCTTATAAATAAGTCCAGCTTCGTATTGAACAACTCCATGAGTCAACTCATGACCTATGATATCAAGAGCGATGGTAAAACGATTGAATATTCTCTCTTCTTCAGGCAAGTCTTCGTCACCATCACCATAACTCATCTGTTTGCCATTCCAAAAGGCGTTGTCATACCCTTGCCCATAATGCACAGTCGAGTTTAAAGGCAGTCCTTGATCATCAATTGAGTTACGCCCGTAAACTTCGTGATAAAGAGCAAAAGTTTGTTCAGAACCATCATAGGCTTCATCTACAGCAGGATCACCTGTGGGACCATCGCCCTCCCTACGCACTGGGCGTCCAGGGAGCTGCGTTTGATACTCTGCATCATAAATAGTGCGCTGTTTCACTGCTCCTGTTAATCGCAGAGCACGACGGGGAATAAACTCAGCAATTTGTTGACGCTCTCCGCGAATTTCATCTGAGATGCTTAAGGCATTTCTTGCTCGCTCTTGTTGTATGGGACTACCCTGCTGTGCTAGCTCCTGCAACATAAACGAGGGAACAATACAGTGGAGAGGATTATGTGTCTGACAGTGAACACAATTATGGTTATGGTGAGTTGCGATCGCCATTTAAGTGTCTCCTAATTTAAACATGGGGAATGGAGAATTAAGAATTAAGAATTAAGAATTAAGAATGTTTTTATTCTATAGCGAGTCTTTCACGAAAAATTCGATCGCACTGATTCTTTTCGACAATCCGTAAAACCTTGATGGCGGAGGTAGGGGATGATCGCACTTGGAGAATTTCTTATGATCGCGGAGTCTTAGAAATTAGAATGCCACTGGAAGAACATGAAGAACCATTAGAGTTATTAGAAAGTTTTGTCGAAGCGATAGCGCAAGCGCTGCTGCAAGCAGATCGTTGACGAGTTAGAAGCAGTCCAGTTGTTCCGCCAACGCCTGCGGTAAATTCTGGACACTCAGAGGTAATGCCAAATCTGGCATACATAATATCTCCAGATTGTAGAGACGTTGCATGCAACGTCTCTACAGGGTTTTCCCGGTTTGCTGTTTCTCTCATGCAAAACCCGCCTTGCCCATGGTTTTTTTTCTGCTACTATATTTTTACAATGGGTAAGGTGTGCGCTTATATATAAAGATAGGAGTCACTCACCGTTCGGTCAATTTTGAGTCTATTCAGAATTATTGTGCCAAAACACTTATTCAAGATAAATTTGGCTTTTGGACCAAAAACTCTCACTTCATTGGTAGCCCAATCAGGGTAAATTTTTTCCTGTCCCCTGTCAAATTTCTGAAAGCCTTGTACAGAAAGCTTTTTGCTGGATTTATCGAGCAGCTAACTTTTCAAATGAGCGAACGGTGAGTGTAATTTTTCCTCAATTACCTCTTCCTGTAGAAACTGCCCACTCTCTGACTAATAACAAAGGACGCTTGCATCCCACGACTTGCATTACGTGGGATGAGCTTAAGGATGAATCTTGAACTAGCAGACTATCAAGACCAATCTATCTCGCCCTCGTAATCGACCATCAAAACCAGATCTGTCAGTTTCTGCGGATCGAACAATCCATTTGGGTCGTGCAACACCCACTCTGATACTGAAGTATCATAATTTTCCACTGCTGTAGAAGTTGTGTACATATCATTCTCCTTATTGAGGGTAATTGGGCTTTGAGAGGGAATTTGTAGATCCAGAGTACTTGGCAAATCGCCGGAACTTGGAAATGCTAGCAGGTCAATTTTGGAGAGTTTGTAGCCTTTGAGGTTGGTGCGGAAAAGTTGAGGGGAGACTGTGAAGGAAAGGGATTGGGGGTTTGAGTTGTCGAGTAGCTCTTGTCTCAAGTTCAGCACCACTTTTCCGGTAAATGGCCCAAAATTATCGGCTACAGCCTGAGAAATAGTCGATCCGCCTTCTATAGCTGTATAGCTGACGGTAATGATGACATCGGTGATGCTGGCAAAATCAATGGAGTTGCTAGCTTTAGGCAGTTTTAGTTCCCAGCTGGAAATAGCTCCTGTGCCTTCAAAGGGAAGGTAGCGCTCATCCTGGAAATTAAGCACAAATAAGCCGTTATCGTTGGTTCCTTTGGAAATGGCGATTTGTTGGTATTGTCGCCAATTTTGGCGTAGGGTTCCTGTATCGGGTTCGTTACCTTCTCCCGTTAGCAACCACTTCACTGCATTGGCATCAGGTTTTATCAATACCTTGTTGCTGGTTTGGGTAAAGGTGGCGTTGATGTTTTGGTAAGAACCAGCCTCTGCGGGAATGGATACGGAGATGGTTTTGATTTGGCGGCAGTAGTGGCTGGGGAAGTCGAGGGCAAAGAGTTTTTCGTCAAAGTTAAAGGTGCAACTGCCATTCTGGATTAAATTGAGGAAAGCGTGGGGGTCAAGTTGGCGCAGGGAAATGACTTTTTCGATTTCCAAGCGGCGTTCGTTACCATCTAGATAGGCTTTTTCTAATTGATTGAGCCCTAACATCAGGCTTTCCCCAGCCAAAAGTCCTTTTTTGTTGCTATCCCAATAGATGGATTGAATGTAGGTATCGTCTTTGTTGAGTTCGTACTGATAGGCTTTTTGGGCAGAGTTAGCCATGTCCAAAGCGATTTTGTAGGTTTGGAAATAGAGACCCGACAAGCGACCCACCATCCACTGATACAAGTCTTTGTTGGTAAACTTGTCTTTGTAGAATTGTTCTACCTGGCGGGAATGTTCGATGCTCTTGTTGTGAACGTCGAGTTCTGCTTTGGCTAGTTCGATTCGCACGTCAGCAGCTGCGATTTGGTCTTGGATTTGCTTCTTATCCCAGTCAGCCATTGTTTTCTGGAGTTTCCAGTCTTCTTCACGGCGTTGGAATTCAGCTCTGGTTAAGATAATCGAGGCAGATTGATTGAAAATATCTGCGATGCCATCAACAACATCAGCTGTTGCCTCGAACGCTTCTCCAGGCGCTGCTCCTCCATTGGAAGTCCCCACAATCGTAGGTAAAAAATGAGCAGGGATAGCCGGTATTCGTACTATTACAGATTGTAAATAACTAGCTAAGGCTCCTGTCATTAGGACTACGGCAACATTTTCCCAATCGCTAAATCCTTCATCAATCAAGTTCTGGTAATGTGTCTCGCGAGCTTCTGCTGCACTCTTACTCTTGTCTAGAGATTCCTTATTACATTGGGCTTCTTCGATTTGCTTTTTCTTAGTTTTAGTAATCAGTTCCAGCAAGATAGATTCTTGGGTAGCTTGCAGCGCTGCCAATTCTTCGGCATCTTTTTTCTCTAGGGTACTCAACAGGGTTGAACCGAGTTGAATTACCGTAGAAACCATACCTTTAGCCCGTTCTAGGAGGTAAGAGAAGCGATAATGGGGAATTTCGTCTGCGATGGATAAGGCGATGGAACCATCTCCCGCAGCAGCTTGGCGGACTAATTGCCTGGGGTCTATCGGGGGTGAGAACAGAGCCAGTTGTCGCTCGATGCCTTTGATGCTTTGGCAGTGGCGGATTTTGAACAAGCGATCTTCCACCCGATCCCAATATTGGGCAAATTCTTGGTTTTCGCTAATGCAGAAGTAAGCATCAAGGGCATTAAAGGGAACTGCATCGCCAAATTGCTGGATAAATTCTTGGTATTCGGGGCGATTTTCTAGTAGGTTGAGGAGAAATTCTGCCATGTCACTTTTTGGCCCTGCTTTAATCTCCGCAAAGGTTTTGGGGGGTTGTGCAGGAGGTGAGCCGAGATTTTTGGGCTTCTCTCCGAGCAAGTCGTAAGCAAGCAGGTAAAGGGTTGTGGCTTGGGTAATCGACTCCCAGTTGTCTTGGGTAAACAGTGCATCTCCCCAGTCGAGCAAGTTGTCGATATATTTCATCACCACTGCTTTTTCGTAAGCACCAATGCGCAGATTAGCGATCTTATAGGGATCAAAAGGATTTTCTTTGTAGGCTTGGATAGCAGATGTGTTAATTAAATTCTCTTTGAGTTGTTCGGGGGTATGCCCTCGGAAGGGGAGGAAACGCCAGAAGTAGTTTTTGCTGTCAGAACTCTCCAAGATTTCCTCGTTGCTCAGGGGTCGATCCCAAATGCGAACATTGGCAATGTGCCCTTGGAAGAAGTGCTCTCCTAGGAAATCCTCATATCGACCAATATAAACATGACTCTCTCCTTCACTTCCTTCAAGTCCTTTAAAAGCAGAAGCATTTGTTCTTGAAGCATCTAAACGCCCATTAATGAAGATAGCTTGCTCCTGAGTAAATTTGTTGTAACGCACGACAATTTGATACCATACGTCCTTTTGGAGCTTTGTTTTGCCGATGAGGTCGTTGTCCCAAAAACCCAAAATGACAGTGTCGTATCGAATGATGAAATGAAAAACTTCATTTGTACGTGAAAGATTATAACGACCATCCTTGTAAGTTGTAGAGAGAATTGCTAGATCCCTATTCTTATCTTGATATTGATCTTCTAGCTTAGCAGGACGCTGGGGAAGATCGTCGGCTTTTACCCAAGCTTCTATCGTAAAGCTATTATTGGTCAGCTTTAGCTGTTCTGCTGTTCTTAATGTTTTGACATATGTGCTTCCATTAAAGTTCAGTACATACCGAGAAGTAGACCCAGGAAAGTCTGTAACTTCTTCCCAAGTACCATCATTTTCAACAGTACCGTCATTTCCACCATTTTCATCCTTGATGATAGATTGATTATCGTTCAAAGGCCAAGAAGCAGTAAGGTTGGGGAGTTGAGGCAAAGACTGACCAGGGTTAAAGATATATTGATACCACTTACGCGCTTCGTTGTAACGTTGGTTAGCGTTGAGTGTGGAGGCAAGGAGGAAGGGAATATGGAAGAAAATTTCCCAGAAGTAGACACCATAAGCACCATCAAAGTCGAGACGTTTATTGGTTAAATCGGCAAAGTCTGGTTCGGGGCTGAGCTGAGACTTTAGTGAAAGCAAGCCATCGAGTCCTTTAGTGAACAAGGTATGATTGAAATCTTGAATCGTGCTGGTAGTCAGGCGGGTTAAGGGAAATTCTTGCCCTAAATAGGAGAAGGCTTCGCTTCGGCGTTGAAAAATAAATCCTTGCTTTTGGTTTTTAATCAGACTAACAGTTGTCTCATCTGGCAATTTATCTTTGACTGACGGTAAAGTCTTAACAGGAAGTTGAGATACAGAAAAAATATCAATTGTTTTTGTGAGGTATGTTGTGATTTTACCACCAGCAAAAACTACTAAATTACCTACTGTGGCTGCGCCTAAATCACTCCTTGCTTCTGATAATTCTATGGTTGTTGGCACCCTTTCTAGATTATCATTCTTGTTAACAAAGACATCAATTTTTTTACTCACACCACTGCCAGAATAAAAACCACCAGCAAAAAACACTAAATTGCCTACTGTTGCTACGGTAATACCATACCTTGTTTCTGATAATTCTATGGTTGTTGGCACCCTTTCTAGATTATCATTCTTGTTAACAAAGACATCAATTTTTCTTCCCCAACCACCAAAAACCACTAAATTACCTACTGTTGCTGCGCTTAACTCCCTCCTTGCTTCTGATAATTCTAGGGTTGTTGACACCCTTTCTAGATTACCATTATTGTTAACGAAGACATCAATTGTTTTACTATCTACAGTTTCGCCTTCCTGGAATGAACTACCACCAGCAAAAACCACTAAATTACCTACTGTTGCTGCAGCTAAATGCTCCCTTGCCTCAGATAATTCTAGGGTTGTTGGCATCTTTTCTAGCTTACCATTCTTGTTAACGAAGACATCAATTCTTTTACTCAGACCATTCATGGAACGACCACCAGCAACAAGCACTAAATTACCGACTGTTGCGATGGCTAACCCCATTCTTCCTTCAGATAATTCTGGGGTTGTCAGTTGCTTTTCTAATTCACCTTGATTTAAAGCAAAAACATCAACCCTCTTGCTTGGAGAATAGTGGGAATCACCTGGCTCAACACCGGTACCACCAGTAAAAACTACTAAATTACCGACTTTTGTAGCGACTAAACGTTCTCTTACTAGAGATAATTGTAGGGTTGGTTGCTTTTCTAATTCACCTTGATTTAAAGCAAAAACATCGACGCTGTTAGTGCTCTTGTAATATCCTTTAGAAGTATTAGCACCAGCAAAAAGCACTAAATTACCAACTGTTGCGGCGGCTAAATTACTCCTTGCTTCAGGTAATTCTAAAGAGTAATGATTAATTTTTTTCAAGAACTCTTCAGACATGTCAATATGCAATAAATCCCTGGCAATTACTGACTGTAAAATTTTGAATTCATTCCGCTCATTTTTAATTTTGAATCTTGCAGAAAGTAACTTAATTTGTTCTGAATTAAAACCATTTAATGAGATATGTTGTAATCCTCCAAATACAACTTCTAACACATTAGATTGTGATTTTTTATCTAGAACTACTCGAGGATAAACTTGTTGCCAAAAACTATTATCCACATCAACATCAAAGTTTTGAGGAATTTCTACATCTGCAACCACAGTTTGTGGTAATACCCATTTTTGACTAGCGTTTAAAAATGAATACTTAACCGTGGCTTGCGTGGTTTCCGGCTCTTGTTGAGATTTCTTGATTTTCTTCGTTTCCACCCAGAAAATAAACAAGCGATCGAAGGCATAGACGGATGCAAGGTAGTCGGAGTTGATTTGCAGGTCAATTTTTTGCCAATATCCCCAAAGTGGCTTCTTGGCTTCAGGATACTCGCAATGTCGGTAATAAAATGTGCGGGGTTCGGTAATGGTTTTGGCAAACAGAAAGAGGGTATCAATAAAATTGGAACTTTTGGGGCTGATCATAAAGCAGCGGCAACCTTCAAAAATTTGCAAGCTGGTGATTTCAGCAAATTTATCAAAGTAGTTGCGATAGACATTTTCTACCGACTCAGCAGTAATCTCCGACTGGAGTAGTTCGTTTTGCAGTTCCTTAAAGATAGGTGAGGCATCTTTCCGCAGGCTGGGATCGATATAATTTTCCGGGTAGAGGAATACCTTACGGTTAGCTTCCCACTTGCGGTAGTTGGGTATCCACTCCCACCAAACTTCGGGAATTTCCACTTTGGTGACTCCAGGTTCAAATCCCATGCGGCAACGTTGCAAGTAGGTTTGCACGGAAAGAATGGCAAGCTGAATAGGGGAATTACAGGCGCAACTAGTCATTTCTACATCCAGCAGCAGATACTCAGACAGTTGGCGCAGATTTTCCAATTTGAGTTGATGCAAGGCAAATTCCCTGAGAATTTGGCACTTACTCTCTTCCCCAGAACCATTTAGTTTCTCGAATACTTTCGTCCATTCTGCTTCATCATATTTGGCTTGAACCACAGAAGTGACAGACTGGGCTAGATTCTCGTAATTTGTCCAGTTAGCTTCTGCGGAGCCATTTTTCGATAAGTCAGACAACTGGCACAGAAAATCTAGGTTACAGCCGAGGGTGGCACACAAGTCAAAACATTGCTTAAGCTTCAGTAAACCTTCTACTGATTGGTAGAGGTTTGCCTCTTGGAGATATGCAATCCCTCGATCGATTTGTTTGCGATTCCAGCCCGTCAGTGCTGCCAGCCCATCTAAAATAGAGGATTCATCGGAACCCTGAGATTGTTTTAAGTACTCCAGTAAGTTTTCTTCAGACTGGTTAAAGCTCCCAACTAATTGCTGCTTAAATTTATAGAGAGTCTGGATATTGGCAACGGTTAATTCAGCTAGGGAGTCCAGATTATAGGCTTGGGGTAATTCTTGAATACTCCTCAACTCTACCTCTGTTAAGGCTAACTTATTAGCCATCCCATATAGCCTTGAGATCAACTGCAAACATTGAACAATTTTCGACCAGTCATCCCCTGTTGTGTCAACTTTGGTTAACAGCAGTTGCAGATAATCAGCCGAGGTTTGAGCGTTTGCCCCCACAGTGGCTAAAATAGAGAACAATCCAGGCTCAATGCCAAAGTGGTTGGCTACTTTTTCGTTCAGCTCATTGACAGTTTTTTCATCAGTTAAGTCTTCCGTGGATAATTGTATGGTTGCCCATAATGACTCCATAGCAGCAGCCATATTCTGGTTAGGCAAAAATACCTTAACAGAAGGATATTCAGTTCCAGAAAGAATGTAGTCGAGTTCGTAGACATTGAAGCCAGAGACTTTCAGCCATTGAGCCAGTTTGACAATTTCGATTAATGTATCGACTTCCAGCTGTTCAGGAGATTGCCAGGATGCACCGCGAAACTTTAACAGTAGTTGATACTCTTTCGTTTTTAGTCCCAGCAACTTCAGCACTTGAGCATTGCGGTACAGCCTTGATAAATTGGCAAGATTTAAGATAACCTGATTGCCTTCACCCCAAATTCCCTCAGCAATCTCGGTTAAATCCGGATCGCTCAGTTGTAACGCCGCCAGGAGTCGCTCTTCGAGCACCAAATTACTCTCATTAGGGTCATCAATTTGCCAAGAAATTACCGGGTTTGGATTTGGTTGCCAAGCATCTTGTCCTTGAACGGTAAAATAGTTGTTGAAGACGCGATCGAACAAATCTTGGGGACGTTTGGCACTATCCCCTTTACCGTAGGTTTTCATCTCGTGCCAAAAACTGCACAGGACATCCAGGGGAAGTTTGGTCTGTGTTTGCAGGTGTTTGATTTTGGCAATCTTGACTATTGCGTCTTCATTAATCTCTGTCACTCCAATAGAAGCAAGTACCCAGTCAAGATCGGCAAATGACCAACCGATTTTCCTTGCAAGTCGTAAGAAGCGATCGACCCGATCTAGGGTTCCTAAGTCTAAGTTTTCGATAGTACCATTTTTCAGGTTCAGATATAGAGTACCTGACAGGCTGCGATTAATGAAAAATTGATGGGCTAAACCATTTTCAATTTCAGCTGGCGACAGATTTTGATAGAGTAAATCATTCAACTCTTGCCAAGAGAGCTTAGTTGATTTCAGGAAGGTTTCTTTTTTGGCTAACCCCCAAAAGTCTTCACCCTGCTCTACCTGACTATCAATTCCGTAGTGAGTCTTTAGATCTTCAGCTGTAGCATTAGCAGTGGTAATTAATTGATATTCTTCTGGAGAAAGTCCCAGATATTCTCGCGCCCAAATCGTGCTGTATGGTTGTTGGGGATGGAGTGTTTGATAAATATCAGCAAGATTTGTCTTCAAATGGCTCAGATAAGTCCGAGTTTGTTCGAGGTGTACATTAAAAGGTAAGCTTTGGGGATATTTCGCTGTAGCCAGGTGTCGGAAAATCTCTTCCCCAACGGCCTTTTGCAGTTTTTCTGTTAAAACTTCGTTGACAATTTCAGTATAGAATACCTTATCGTTCGTATTGTCGCAGGTAAGTGGGATTTGTTCTAAATCGGGGCGGCGCTGTTGCAGACCCTCAAAACCGGGATTATTCTGGTTAGGTTGAGTAATATATTGCTCAACAATCCGCATTAAATCGACAAAATAGGCAGCAGGACTAAAAATAGATTGACAAGGATCACACTGCAAATAATCCAGGGAGCCAAATATTTTTTGATAGCTGGGCAGTTGTTGAAAATGCCGTTGTAACTGGTTGGTATTATTGAACGATTTATTTTCCAGGCGTGGCGAGCTAACTTGTAAGGTGTTCGCCACAATTTGAAATGAACCTGGAGATATATCCCCTGCTGGAGGTGCGGAAGCATTCAATAACTGTTTAGCTTCTTGAGCAGTCCAACCCTTCCCAATTAGCTTTTTGTACTCTTGGAGCCTTTGGATAATAGTCTTCTTGTCTAAATCTTGCCAATTTAAGGCATCAACTGCTGCTTGATTAGAGAAGTCAAAGCTGAGTAGGTCGAACTCTGGATTGAGTTGGAAGAATGGCTGGAGAATTTCGTCGTCATTTTTGATTGTGGTTAAGTCAAACATATTGCACCTTTATGCACCTCTATATATAAGACGTGCTCAACAGGCAATTCCTGACTTTTTCGAGTTAGAGATTTTGAGCAATAAAAATCAGCTGAAATTACGCTCCTGCTTAAGGTTAAGAGAAATGTTAACCGCCGATTTGGCGAGCAAATTCTTTATATTTCTTTACAAATACTGCTTGTATTCCATCCAACCGCCAACTCACTCCGGAAAGCTAGTAGTCTGTCAAGATGAAATTGACGGATATAATTTGGTTAATTTGATGCGAGCATCTTCAGTCTTGTAGCCAAGGGACGAGTTTTTCGGATGAGGAGCCAGTGCTTGTTCTAATCCCTTTCAAGAAACAAGGCAAAAGGCAAAAAGCAAAAGGGAAGAGGATTTGACATTGTTTCTGACCTTCGTAGCGGGCGGTGCGCCGCCAGTGGGGTTGCTCTGAAGAAACGCGCCTGTCGGGCGCTATCAAGAAAATCAAAATACCACATTTAAAAATAGCAAACTTTTCTTCCTCACCTTCAGTTGGCAAGTTGCACAATTGAGATGCTTCCGACAAAGAAGAAAAACACTTGATGAACAAAACGGTTTTTATTTATGTATTTTTACCGAAATTTATTCTCTCTACAGTGCCTAAAAAATACTCCATTGATGGGAAAATAATCCTGAGAGCAATTCATCGAAACTTTAAGAAAAGAACTTGTTTTTAAATTTTAAGATTGCTAGCATTTTATTATTGATAGATGTTAATGTTCTCAATTCAGTAAGAATTATCAACTGCATATCATACCAAATCCGGTTTACTTGTATAGGTTATTAGTGAGGGCAGGGAACAGGGAACAGCATCAGAGACAATTTGTTAAAGCGGCTTTTTAAATCCGGATTTGGTATCACTTGCTCTTTTTTCTCTATTTATTTAAGTTTTTCTCTCTTCATTGAAGCTAGTTACAGAGAGGGAATTAGAGAAGCTTGTGCCTGAGATTGATGACCTGCTTGATGCCAAGTTAATTACGTTAATGGACGAAAATATGATTTTAAGTAATTTCTTTCAATGGGAAGCAAAAGCCATGGAAACAGGGGAAATGTCTCTCAAGTTTTTTGATAGTAATGGTTTGCACAACATTGGACTAGGGTCATTCCACTACAACGAAAGCACCGGAGCTTTAGAGAGCTTCGTTGCCAGTGTTGCAATTGACAGGCGAATTTTTTCTTGGTCTTGGGACAATCAAGGTGATGGAAACGCCATTATTTATCTACACAAACCAACTTGGAACTTACAAGAAGGTCAACCTAAGTTTGGTCAAAACCATCACGATAATAGAAATAGTTTGTGGCAATTTATTACCACTCAAGGCTCGGTGACAGGAGAGGAATATTTAGAGGTAATGTTATTTGGCTCTACTCACCCTTTATTATTGTCTGGGGATTGCCGAAAAAATCATGGCTTAGTTTGGTTAAGGGAAGAGAGATGGTTTCTGAGAAATTCTGTTGATATTTTTAAATGGCTACCTGCTTAAGGAGAATTATGAGTTAAGAGAGCACATTTAGACTCGTTCAGCAAGCCCTAAATACAAAATCAACGTACCTGAGACAGATGTCTATTTTTCTGTTTAACCTTTCCCAAGGAAGTGAGATATATGCCAGTAATGATAATGAACATAGCTAGCCAATCGAGGAAACTAAGAGGCTCTGAAAAAATAAGATACGCTAGAAGAGCAGTAACAATCGGGTTGAGTAGTAAAACTGTTGCAACAAGCCCTGGTGAAAATACTTTCATACTACGGAGTATAAGCACCTGTGAAAGTATTAGCAATACACCTAGGGCAAACTCAATTAACCAATCGTTTAAAGAATAAGGAAATATCGGTCCATCTGTACCAAAAAAGTAGAGCAGAATAGACAGACAAATGGCTGACCCAAAACTGGTATAACTGACAATTTTTATAGGCTCCATTTGTGACTGAATTCTTTTTGAGAAGATGAGGTATAACGCCCAAAATAAAGCAGAAATCAAAGCTAGAGCATCACCAATGAGTTTCTCTGGTGCAGTAGAATAATCATTTCCCACTAAGAGGATAGAGCCCGCAATAGTTATTAATATCCCTCGTAAAAATAATCTATCAAATGATTGCTGCAGAAATAACCAACCAATTAATGTAGTAAATACTGGTGTAAAACTATGTAGAACCTCTGAGTTTGCAACACTAGTTTTGGTGAGAGACCATGCCCAGAAAAGTTGACATGGTAAAGCTGTACAGATCAAGCCCAGAAGCAAGAGTGGGGATCGAGAGCCAAAGCCTGCTTGAGAGGATTTAGAGCTTGTCAGCTGAAACCTTATAAAGCTTCCCAAATTCCACAAACCCAAAATCAGCACCACAATCCAGGTACGATTAAATATCGTGGCCATAGGACTCATAACCCCTTCGCTAATTCGTGTTAGCACTGGAGTACATGCGGTAGCTGCTACAGCTAACAGCAACCCTATGTAAGCAATAACAACTTCTCTGTTGGTTTGGATTTTACGCATAATGTGAATTAAATTGGACATATCGTAGGGGCGGGTTTAGCGACAATCTAGACCATTTAACCCGAATATTCCATTTAAAACCCGCCCCAAACCATCCCCAAATTGTTTGGGCGGGTTTTGTATCAAGAGTGTTCCCAAATGTACCCTTCACTTGACCCTAAACCCGCCCCTACGGCAATTTATATTGTATGTTTTGGGGAACTAATTAACATTAGATGATGTGTTGTTTGTGAAAAACCCTATAGCGACCAGGAAATTGCCTCAACGCCGTTTTTTTGCAAATATGCATTAGCTTTGGAAAAATGCCGGTTACCAAAGAAACCACGATGGGCGGATAGCGGCGAAGGGTGGGGCGAGGTAAGTACTAGATGCCGTTCACGATCAATAAATTTTCCTTTTTTTTGTGCATAAGCGCCCCACAGCAGAAAAACTAGATTTTTTCGTTGCTGGTTTAAGGCGCTGATAATGGCATCCGTAAATTGCTCCCAGCCTTTTCCCTTATGGGAGGCGGCTTTATGTTGTTCAACTGTTAGTACACTATTGAGCAGTAACACTCCTTGATCTGCCCAGCCTTGCAGGCAGCCATGCTTGGGTAGTTTAATGCCCAAGTCTTGTTCAATTTCTTTGAAAATATTGAGCAGGGAAGGGGGCGGGGCAACGCCCTCCGGGACAGAAAAGCATAAACCATGAGCCTGACCCGGTCCATGATACGGGTCTTGTCCAAGAATCACAACTTTAACTTGGTCAAACGGTGTGCTGTTCATCGCATTGAAAATTAGTGAGCCACGAGGGTAAATAATTTTACCAGCGGCTTTTTCCGCTTTTAAAAATTTTTTCAGTGACTGCATATTGGGGGTGGTAAACACATCTTCGAGAACCGCTTTCCATGTGGGTTCAAGTTGAATAGTGCTGCTAGGAGAGGGGGTGGCTTCTGTTGTCATAAGAGAATCTGTATTGTAGTGACCCGAATACAGATTAGGCTAATAATTAGCAACTTGGGTTATTAGCACTCAAAATTGTTACTGGATTAAGGGGAGTGAAGCGGGTTAGGTGTCCTACAGGCACAGAGCGAGATAACTGAACTTGCAGTAAGCAGTAATTCCAGGAGTGGGAATTTAACCAGTCAAGAGCTTGATTAAGGTGCTCCAAAGTTGCTAGAGCTAATACTACTATGCCATCAGCAGTCAAGTTAGCATGACAGCTGTCGAGAATAGCACTCAAATTGCCCCCACTACCACCAAGAAAAACACGATCAGGTGTCGGGAGTTGAGATAAAATATCTGGTGCGCTGCCGTGTATTGAGACAACATTGTTGATTTGTAGGCGTTGACAATTTTGCTCAATTAAGGTGTTACCGATCGCAGTTTTCTCAATGGCATATACTTGAGATGTCGGGCACAAGCGGGCTATTTCAATGGAAACAGAACCAGTTCCTGCACCAATATCCCAAACTACTTGTCCTGGTTGCAGTGCTAGTTCTCCCAAAATCAAAAGCCGCACTTCTCGCTTAGTCATCAAACCAGGACGGTCAGGAAAACTAGCAAAAGTTCTATCTGGTAATCCTAGCAAAGGTAGGGAGTTAATATCTAGGGATTGGTTGGCTGGTTCAGACTGGCGGAGTAAAACTACTACATTTAGTGGGGCAAAGGTCTGTTGTAAAATCTGCTCTATGGGGAGACATTGCACCTGCTCATCAGTGCCCCCTAAATTTTCACAAACCCAGAATTCGTAGCAGTTAGCTAGATCCAAACCCAGTAACAATTGGGCGATCGCATTTGGTGTATTCTTGTGGTCAGTCAGGACTCCAATTTTGTTTACACTCTGTTGTAAAGCCACATTTAGCTGCTCCAAAGAGCGCCCGTGAACACTAATTAACTGAGCATCCTGCCAAGGTACTTTAATTCGATTAAAAGCTAATTGCAGCGAACTCAGATGGGGATAAAAGGTGAGCTGGGATGGGGGTAGTTGAGCTAGTAGCAAGCGTCCTAAACCAAAGAATAGGGGATCACCACTGACTAAGACTACAATACAGATATTGGGATTACCTGTTGCCAAGTAGTGGCGAATCTGTTCAATTGCCTCAGTAAAATCCCTCAGTACCAAGCGTGAGGCAGGATGGTTAGGGAAGTAACTCAGATGGCGATCGCTTCCCACCAATAAAGTTGCTTGTTCGACTAATTGTCGTACTCTATCTGTTAGTCCAGCTACCCCATCCAAGCCAATTCCCACAACATTTACCAGATTCATCCTTTATACACAACCCTAGAGTATGAACAATTGGGACAAATATATGTTGATAAGCTTAGACGCATTTACCTTTATGGCTTCACCAGACGTGATTGAGATTGCTGATATTTACTAATCAGTTGCATGCGCTCGAAGTAGATACGGAAGAGAATAATGCCCACAGGTAAACCTGTTACTACTAAGGGTATTATTACTAACGCATTGATTAATCCCACTTCTCGTGCAATTCCCAAGGTGATGCCAAAAACTGCTGTTAACAAACACAGTATTCCTGGCAAAGAAAGCACTCCCTTGAGCATTTCCCACATGCCACTTTGGAGTCGCTTGCCAAAGTTATACCTGATGATATAACCAGCTGTAGAAAAAACTACCACCCCAATGATAAAGCCAAATAAAAGCTCAAGATGACCATATAGAGGTAAGGGAGCCCACCAAAAAAGAATAAACATAAAAACTACACTGCAAAATAGAGGTATCAGCCCAAAGGCTGCTGCGACTCCGCCTACTCCTCCCAGAATCATCCCAAATACTAACCCAATGTAGCTCAGCCTTAACAAGGGACCAGTATCACCAAACAGCAAACTTCCGATAAAGCCTCCTCCATAGGCTACAGCTAGCAAGATTATTAGAGAAGCTAGAGGCAGTTTCTCTGTAATCAGGGGAGCAGTCTTAACTTGAATGATTAAAGAGTGAGTTTTTGGTTGGGCGTTGGTATCTAAGATAATTTCCCGTTCATATTCTTTATCTGCCATCAGCTTGCTGGTATCAATAGTAATCTGACACTCAGCCTGATTAGCCTCAAACTGTTTTGGTTGACAAGAAATCCAACGAGAGGAAGCAGAATGACGGCGAGGTGGTTGAGTCTCAGAATTAACTTTCCATGTGCCTTGTAGTAAGGTACCGGGAACATCGTTAGTCACTGTAACGACTTGGGTGAGTTGTTCACCGTAGCTAGCTGCGATAAATTCTAGGTAATCTGGTTTTAATTTAGCTTCTGGCGATCGCGAAATATCAATTTGATTGAGAGCTTCCAAGGCAGCAACAGCATTAGGGTAGCGCTGTCTTGGGTATGGCTTCATCATGGTTTCTAACCACTCAACCAGCTGAAAACTAAATTCTTCAGGAATTAACCCTGTGATATTCAAATGACCGTCTTGGGTCATTATGTTGTTAATTTGGTTGGAGGGTGTATGAGTTAGCAAACAGCTTAATGTTGCCCCTAAGCCATAGAGATCCGTTGCTTCACTAAGTTCTTTATTACGCACCTGTTCCCGTGGCATAAAGCCTGGTGTTCCTGCTAAGGAGTTTTTCGGTGTAGTGCTACTGTCAAGGTAAGGTAAACCAAAATCTACTAAATAAACCTGCAACTGCTCATCAATTAAAATATTTTCTGGCTTGATATTCTTATGGATAACAGCAGAATCAAAATTTTGTAAGTAAATCAAAGTTTCTAATAAAGAGGAAGCAATTTGCTTAAATTGCTCTAACTCACACTTACCGAGCTTAGCTAACGGTTTAGCCTGCTTGTATTCCCGTACTGTGCAAAAACCATCCTGGGTGGGTAAGAAATTTAAATAGCGAGGAATACTAGGGTGTTTGAGGGTAGATAAAGCTTTAACTTCCTGCTTATAAGCATTGATAGTAGAACTGTTAGAGCTAGATTGCTCGAGTGTATATTTTTTGATAACTACTGGTTGCTGAGTGAGATTATCCTTTGCTAGGTAAGTCACACGAGTGCCTTGAGGATGGTGTCCAAGTTCTTTAATTTTCTGATAACGGGGACGTTTAGGTAAATTTTTAGGGACAGAAGAATCGGAAGGATTGCTCATTAGTCTTCTAGTTGGCTACTTATAGGTAAATAAAGATTTATAGCGTTTCTCATCTTTGTGATCGTACTTTCGTTCTTGTTTTTTGGGAATGGAGAATAGTGCGTGAAAATTGGATGTACCTCACGCTTGGCGAGAGGGAGCATCCCAAAGTTGCACAAACGATAGTAGTGGGAGCATCTTGCTCCCTGGAATTACCGAAAGCGAACAAGATATTTGCGCTACGCGCACCCTACGTGAAAGCACTACAAATTTGCCAAAATGGGATGCTCCCTGGCGAGAACTGCTATATATTTGTAAGTAGGGCTTGCTGCGTGAGTGTGGAAGCTATACCAGAGATAGTTAGCAAACCCTAAGTAGATGCCAAGGTTGTCTCACAATTAAACAACTCAAACTATTTCAATAGTATCCAATAAAGTTTTTTGTTGCAGGGTAGGGGTGACATTGGTGTCAACTTAAGATGAAATCCTTGCCCCGCCAAGAACTTAAGTTCTTGGCTGATAGCTAAAGTCATCTAAAGATGACTCTCGATGAAGTCGAAAAATTAAGCCCATTCCCCATTCCCCATTCCCTCCTTTCTTAAAAATCATAGATATTTTTTGATAAATTCTCTGATTTTTTTGATTTGAAATTCTTGAGCTAAATTCTTGAGTTCTTGAGCAAAGGGTAAATATTGCTTATCCCTTGCTTTCAATCTTTCGGCTTGCTCACTCAAGCTATCTATCCATCCTTTTCTAGCCAAATCGTACAAGATATGGAGTTCTGCCCTTGGAGGAGGTATGATTACTTCTTTGTCAATTGCTGATGAATGAGTTTCTGCTTGTGGCGGTTGGTTTGGTAATTCATCAGTCTTTTGATACACCCACGACAACTCTAAGTGATACCCGATTTTTTCCAGTAACTCTTGTGCCTGTATCGGCTTAGCGAGAAAATCATGGCAACCTACTTCCTGACTCTGGAGCTGATAGGATTCAAACACCGTTGCAGAAGATGCTAGTATAGTCGTTTGTTGCAATTCCGGTAATTGGCGCAGGCGGGATGCTAACTCAAAACCATCCATTCCTGGCATTACTAAGTCAAGGATAAGCAAATCTGGTAAAAACTCAATAGCTTGCTCTAAACCTTCTTCTCCGTTTGATGCTTCCCTGATGGCAAAACCCAGAGGTTTAAGCAAATTGAAGAAAACTGCTCGATTCTCAGCACTGTCATCGACAACGAGAATTTTCTTCTTGTCTCCCTGGTAACCAATAATTCGCTTTGAGGATTTTACTGGTACTGAATCGATCAACTTGGAGGCTGAAGGTAAATCTACCTCGAACCAAAAAGTACTACCAACTCCTAAACTACTCTTAACTTGTAGTTGACTTCCCATCAGCTTCAGGATTTTTGGCGTGATGCTTAAACCGAGTCCAGTACCTTCTACTTTAGAAGAATCGTGTCCTACTTGCTCAAAAGGTTCAAAAATCTTATCTAGTTCCTCTGGGGCGATACCAATCCCAGTATCTTCAATCTCAAATTTAATTTTGTAGTTAGTCGTTTGTCCTTTGTCATTTGTCCTTTGCTCTTCACTCATGACGAATGACGAATGACTAATGACACTTACTTTGAAAGTTACGCTACCGTTATCAGTAAATTTGATAGCATTACTGAGCAGGTTAATCAAGACTTGCCGTAATCGTTTTTCATCAGCATGAATAGCAGTAGGCAGTTCGGTGTTGGGTTGGTAGATAAAGGCAATTCCTTGTTTTTGAGCGCGAATTTCACAAATTTCTGTCACCTCTAATAAGAAGCTAGGCAAATGGAAATCTTCAGGATAGAGTTCCATTTTCTGAGCTTCAATTTTGGAAATGTCTAAAATATCGTTAATCAGAGTTAGTAGGTGGCTACCACAGGTGTGAATAATTTTGATACCTTTTTCTTGTTCGGCTGTGATGTCTGGGGAGCGTTCGAGAATTTGAGTGTAGCCGAGAATACCGTTGAGGGGGGTGCGGAGTTCATGGCTTATATTGGCGAGAAATTGGCTTTTGGCTAGGTTGGCAGCATCAGCAGCTTCCTTGGCTTGCTTCTGTTCATCTAGCAGATGCCTAACTTGCTTAATCAATTGATTAAAAGAAGTAGCTAACAATCCTATTTCGTCTTGAGTCGTTATGGGAGCCTGTAGAGCAAAATTAGACTCTTGGGTTACTTTTTTGGCTACCGTCGTTAATTGTTCGAGAGGACGAGTAATCGCTCGACTAGTGTAGATAGCTAAGAAAATAGCGATCGCAATGGATAATATCATACTGATTATTAGGATCTGAATCCAGAGCCTTTCAGTAGTTTCAAAAATAGCGGTTGTTTCCTGTTTTTCTTCAGCAATTACTGCTCTTAGTTCCTCTAAGTCTTTTGAAAAATTTCCCACTATTATGCTTGAATCATTAAAGTCAAAATCTAACAGCAATTTTCCTGCTAAATCTATGTCTTCAGTAGACATAATTACGGAATTGATTGGTTGCATAATATTTTCGGCTTCTTGGAAATATTTTTCTATTAATAATTGATTATTTTTGAGTTTATTGTAGACTTCAATTTCTTCTGATGTCTCCTCTACTTCTGGCTGTGCGTAAGATTTTTCTAACTCAGACCATGACTGACGAAATGCAGTGATATGTTTATAAAAATGTGCATACTCTTTTTGAAAATGGTCTGGTTGTTGTAGTAAATCTACCAATCTATAATGATGCAGATGTGCTTGTATCAGGTTACGTTCCACATTATCAACAAGGGTTATTTCCTGTAAAACATCTTCTAGAAGTTTTCTAGAGTGCTGCTGGTGGAAATTACCAATAATAGCGCCAACTATTGTCCCAGTCACAGCGATACCCAGAATAATAGCATACCCACGACCAATCTTTTGACCGACATTAAGGTGATGTAATTGCTGTCTGATTAAGCCTTGAATAAAATTGGTAACTTTGGTTTCTCGTTCCTTCATCTCTGGGGTTTATAAATTGGGTTATTTGAGATTTTTGTTAAGTTAAAATCTTAGTCTAGATATTTTTTCAGTAATTTCCTTATTTTTTTAATTTTAAATCCATGAGCTAAATTCTCGAGTTCTTGAGCAAAGGGTAAATATTGCTCATCCCTTGCTTTCAATTTCTCAGCTTGCTCACTCAAGCTATCAATCAATCCTTTTCTCGCCAAATCGTACAAAACATCGAGTTCTGCCCTTGGAGGAGGTATGATAGCTGCGTTCTGCATTGCTTGTGATGAATTAGCCTTTGCTTCTGGCAACTGGTTTGGTAATTCATCAGTCTTTTGATACACCCACGACAACTCTAAGTAATACCCGATCGTTTCGAGTAAATCTTTTGCCTGTATTGGCTTAGGTAGAAAATCATTACAACCTGCTTCCCGGCTCTGGAGCTGATAGGATTCAAACACAGTTGCAGAAGATGCTAGCACAATTGTCTGTTGAAATTCTGGTAATTGGCGTAGACGACAGGCTAACTCAAAACCATCCATCCCTGGCATTACTAAGTCAAGGATAAGCAAATCTGGTAAAAATTGCCTAGCTTGTTCTAAACCTTCCTCTCCATTGCCTGCTTCCCTAATTTCAAAACCGAGAGGTTCGAGTAAACTGAAGAAAACTGCTCGATTTTCAGCGCTGTCATCTACAACTAAAATTTTCTTCTTGTCCCCTTGGTAACCAATAATTTCCTGTGAGGATTTGATTGGCGTTAAATCGATCAACTTGGAGGCTGAAGGTAAATCTATCTCGAACCAAAAGGTACTACCAACTCCTAAACTACTCTTGACTTGCAGTTGACTTCCCATCAACTGTAAAATTTTTTGTGTGATGGTTAATCCAAGTCCAGTACCTTCGACTTTTCGGGTATCCTGTCCTACTTGCTCAAAAGGCTCAAAAATCTTATCTAGTTCCTCTGCAGCAATGCCAATACCAGTATCTTCAATCTCAAACTTGATTTTGTGGTTAGTCATTTGTCCTTTGTCATTTGTCCTTTGCTCTTCATTCATGACTAATGACGCATGACCAATAACACTTACTTTAAAGGTTACACCACCAGTATAGGTGAATTTGATAGCATTGCCGAGGAGATTAATCAACACTTGTCGTAGTCGTTTTTCATCAGCATGAACAGCAATAGGGAGTTGAGTGTGGGCTTGGTAAGTAAAGGTAATGCTTTTTTTTTGGGCACGAATTTGGCACATTTGGGTAACTCCCCATAAGAAGTGCAGAAAGTGAAAGTCTTTGGGGTAGAGTTCCATTTTCTGAGCTTCAATTTTGGAGATATCTAAAATATCGTTAATCAGAGTTAGTAGGTGGCTACCACAGGTGTGAATAATTTTGATACCTTTTTGTTGTTGGGGGGTAATATCTGGGGAGCGTTGGAGAATTTGAGTGTAGCCGAGAATGCCATTGAGAGGAGTACGGAGTTCATGGCTCATGTTAGTGAGAAATTCACTTTTGGCACGGTTGGCTGCTTCAGCGGCTTGTTTTGCTGCTTCCAATTCCTTGCTCTGGAGTTGCTGGCGTCTTACTTCAGACTTTTGTCTTTCTAATAGCTGCTTTACCTGTTGAATTAATTGATTAAGAGCAATAGCTAATATTCCTACCTCATCTTGAGTAGTTACAGGAACTTGTAAAGTAAAATTAGACTCTTGGGTGACTTGCTTGGCTACCGCTGTGACTTCTTGCAGGGGACGGACAATCACATGCAAGACGAAGGTAACAATAATAATAGTGCTCACTGCCCCTACCAAGCAAAAAAGGCTAATACCACTCCACAACTGTAGCTGTGCCTGTTCAATAGGTGTAACTGGGTTGAGGAGCACCAGTTTACCTCCTTGGTTATTACCTTCAATTAGCTCTACAGTTTTAGCAATATAACTCGTCTGAGCAATCGTGACTTGCGCTAGTGGTGATAGGATTGGTGGTGGTTGCCAAGGAGCATTTTTAGCCTCTGGTAAGGTAGTAGCAGTTACCTGGGAGTTGTTGAAGACAACTAAGTGCTGGTGTGTCTGAGCACGGATTTGAGTAAGCAGTTCGTTATTCACTCGAATGCCAACAATTACACCACCCAAAATCTCTTCAGTAGATTTCACTGATGTTAGTGCCACTAAGAGTGACGGTAAATCTTCATCTGTGGCAATAACATCAAACAAATCCATGCCAATGCTTGCTGCTTGGTTAGCTCCTTTGTCGTTTAGCTGAGTTTGGATAATCTCTGTGTGCCGCAAATCTGCTAAAACTGAGCCATTCTTGTCTACAACTTTAATGAAATCCAACTCAAAAGATGCCTTTATCGGTAGTAAAGTCCGAAGGAGCTCTGCTTTATTCCCTTGAGCGACTAAGTTAACAATCTCCTTTCTCTCTACCACTGACTTTGCCTTCAATGACAATATTTCTTGCTCATGTCTCAAAGCTTGCAACACCCCTGAGGAGAATTCCTCTACATCTTCTTGCAGATGTTCTTGTACGCGCTGGGTGATAAGATAGCCAAAACTAAGGGTTCCCACTATCCATATTCCCAAGAAGGTTGAGAGCAATGGCAAGAGTATCTTGGCTCTCAGGGAAAGTTTTGAGTAAATATCTCGCAACATGGCAAGTAGGGAGCTGGGGAGTTTGGGAGATAGGGAGATAGGGGAGAGTAATTATACCAAATCCGCCTTTCAAACACCCGGTTTCACTCAAGCCTTCTTTTCCTTCTGCCATCTAATCTGAAAATAGACACGGAGACACGGAGACACACCAGACGCGGAGAAAATAATTTTCATTACTTCGTTGTGCGCGTCAGCGCGTGGAGTCTGACTTGAAAGTAGGGAGCACTCAACAGTCAACTTTTATTACTGAATCGATGCTCTGGATGGTACGAAACCAGAGTTAAGTAAATGCTTGGCTCCTGCTTCGCTAAAGGCAAAATCAATGAACTTTTGGGTACTTTGTGATGGAGTTTGATTCCAGACAAGAGCCAGGGTACGTACCATGGGATATTTGCCTGAGCCCACATTTTCTGGAGTGGGTTCTACTCCGTTGAGATGAAGACGGTTGACTGGTAACTGATTGGAAATAGCATAAGCGAGGGAGAAAGCACCAATGCTGTGGGGAGTATCCCGGATTGTCGCAATGAGTTCCTTTTCATGACGAAGAATCACTGCCTCTGGAGCATTCTTCAGCTCTTTCCCCAGATAATGTTGGCGTAAAAGGCGTTTGGCTGATTCATCCTCTGGTCGATCTAGTACCACAATTTTCGCATTAGGTCCACCCACATCCTGCCAATTAGTTACCGTACCACTATAAATTGCCCTGAGTTCTTTGGTTTGTAAGTTGGTTACCCCTTCAACACTGGGATGAGTTGCAACTACTAAAGCATCTCTAGCAAATTCCTGGTAAACAAGAGAACTATCATCCTCCTCTGGCTTCAACTTCCTGGTGACGGTACCAATGTCAGTTAATCCGTTTTTGACACCAGCAATCCCACTGACAGATTGACTCGGCGGCAGAAAACTAATTTTGGTATCCTCGTAGGCGGCAGCCAATACCTTCATAGCTGGATAGGGGGTAGCTGCACCAGTAATCCTAATTTCTTGTTGTGCTGGTTGGACACTTGTTGGATTATTTTTGGTATTAGGAGTGCAGCTTACCGAAAGTGCAGCAATCCCCAGAAGGCAGAAGGTTTTAAGATTTATTTTCATTAGGGACTTATAAAAAATCAAACGGCTAGTAAATCTAAAATCTAAAATTTTAACTCTCCATATATTGCTTAATAAATTCTCGAATTTGTTTAATCTTAAATCCTTGAGACAAATTCTGAATTTCTTGAGCAAAGGGTAGATACTTATCATCCATTACTTTCAATTTCTCCGCTTGCTCACTCAAGCTATCAATCAATCCTTTTCTTGCCAAGTCGTACAAAACCTTTAGCTCTTCTGTCAAAGGGGGTATAATTGCCTTAACCTGACTATCATTAGGTAAATCAGCGTCATATTCCAGGATTTTACTAGATAATTCAGGGGAATGTTCATACACCCAAGATAATCCCAAACAATTCTGAATTTTTTCTAGTACATCTTTTGCCTGAATCGGCTTAGTTAGAAAATCATTGCAACCCAATGCTTGACTTTGTTCCTGACAAAAATCAGATGAACTAGCACAAGAGGCAATCAAAACTATTTGTTGCAACTGTGGCAAGTGGCAGAGGCGGCGTGTCAGCTCAAATCCATCCATTATTGGCATCGCCAAATCAATGATCATTAAATCTGGTTCAAAGTTAATCGCTTGTTTTAAGCCTTCTTCGCCGTTAGATGCTTCCTGGACTTCAAAACCGATAGGTTCAAGCAAGTTAACTAAAGCCGAACGATTTTCCAAGCGGTTATCTACCACCAGAACTTTTTTCCTATCCCCTTGGTAGCCAATAATTTCTTTAGAGGAGGGAATTATGGCTAATTCCAGTGATTCTGAGATTGGGGACAATTCTAAATCAAACCAAAAAGTGCTACCAACTTCCAAGCTACTCTCAACTCGAAGTTCACTCCCCATCAAAGAAATAATTCTCTTGGTGATAGTTAATCCCAGTCCAGTACCTTCTGCCTTGCGATTTTTTTCTCCCACTTGCTCAAAAGGCTCAAAGATTTTGTCTAGTTCTTCTACTGCTATACCAACGCCAGTGTCTTCAATTTCAAACCGAATTTTATTGTTTGCTGTTTGTCCTATATCATTAGTTTGTGGCTGTTGACTAATGAGACTTACTTGAAAAGTAACAGTACCAGTATCGGTGAATTTGATGGCATTGCTGAGCAAATTAATCAAAACTTGCCGCAATCTTTTTTCATCAGTATGAATTGTAGGAGGAAGTTGAGCACTGGGTTGGTAAAGAAAAGTAATCCCCTTTTTAGCAGCACGAATTCTACAAATTTCTGTAACTCCAAATAAAAAATTCATTAAATGAACATCATGGGGATAAAGTTCCATTTTACCTACTTCGATTTTAGAGAGGTCTAAAATATCATTAATTAGGGTGAGTAGGTGATTACCACTAGTGCGAATTGTGTTGAGATATTTCTGTTGTTGGGGAGTGAGAGAAGAGTCACGCTGTAATATTTGGGTAAAGCCAAGAATCGCGTTAAGGGGGGTTCTTAGTTCATGATTCATGGAAGCGAGGAAGGCAGTTTTCGCACGGTTAGCAGCTTCTGCGGCTTCTTTTTGCTTGCGTTCTGTGATATCCCTAAGGGAAACTAAATAAGCAGCTTCATTGTCCCAGATAATTGGTTCTGTCTGCACTTCGGCAACTAGGATATTTCCTGAAGGCTGTCTAAACTCAATTTCTGTGGTTTCGCCAAGGCTCACAGGCAAATCTAAAGGTTTATCTAGTAATTCATCTAGAGGTTGATTCCACCAAGACTGAGCCGCAGGATTGACAAAACGTACCTTACCTTCCCCATCCAGAATTACTAAACCATCAGACATGGAGTCAATAATAGTCAGCAAACGCTTTTCACTTTGTTGCAGTCGTCCATATTGCCACTCCAACTGCTTTTGTAGCTGGATAATTTTGAGTTGGTGCTCAATCCGTAGTAAAACTTCTTCAACTTGAAATGGTTTGGTAATGTAATCTGCTGCACCAGCTTCAAAACCTTTAATTTTATCTAGTGGATCATCTAAAGCTGTGAGAAAAATTACTGGAATTGATGCAGTTTTAGGGGTACTTTTTAGATGTTTACAAACCTCATAGCCATTCATCACTGGCATCATCACATCGAGCAAAACCAGATCTGGAGCTTCAGCATTGACTCCCATCAAGGCGATCTTGCCATTGATAGCTTTGCGAACTTTATATCCTCGTTTATTTAGGAGATTGGATAAAAGTCTCAGGGTATCTATATTGTCATCAACTATTAAAATTCTCCCTTTGATTGTATTAATCATTTTTGAGTTTGTTCACATCAATCAAGAATCAAATCAAAAGTTAGTAGTTTTTATCCAATCAGCTGAGGAATTTGCCAAGTTCAGTTGTTTCACCATTCTTAACAAAGTTCTTGGATGTAAAGTCGGTATTGCTGAAGACAGTTGCTCCTGTTGACAAACATAACTCACTTCTGTATATTGAGCGATTTGGTAAACAAAACAAACTACTGGCGCGACATAGCTAAAAAGGTAGGTTGGGTTGTAGCTTGCTTCCGCGTAGCGGTATGATAGTGAAACCCAACATTCGCGTTACTCTGGTGTTGGGTTACTCTACAAGAAGGCTACGCCTGCGTTCGTCAACCCAACCTACGACTAAGACACCATTTTAGCTATGCCACAGCACTACTGAGGACTATTGGCAGTAACTAACCAACGCCAATCATTTTAGCCTCTCAAGATTGACCCCACATTTGACACTTCTTTTTGTAGTATCGCAAATTACGAATGTAGTATTAGCTTGCCGTACAAGCTTTCTTCCCTTGGAGCCTCCTGCCTTCTGCCTTCTTGCATTAGAGTATACTCCAACCTCAACAACTAGTTTGTATATATTGTTGAATAAATCCTCTAATTTTTTTGATTTTGAAGTCTTTAGCTAAGTCCTCAATTTCTTGAACAAAGGGCAAATATTTATTATCTAAGGCTTTCAATTGTTCTCCTTGCTCAAGCAAACTATCAATTAATCCTTTTCTGGCTAAGTCATACAAAAAATTTAATTCTTCTTTTGGAGGAGGGATAATAGCATTAACTTGAATACTTTGAACTGAATCACTCACAGGTTCTGGTGGTTGATTGGATAATTCATCACTATTGTGATACACCCATGTCAACCCTAAATAATTTTGGATTTTGATAAGTAACTCTTCCACTTGAACTGGTTTGGGCAGAAAATCATTGCAACCGAATGCCCGACTCTGAAGTTGATAAAATTCAGATACAGTTGCTGAACAAGCAATCAAAATCGTCTGTTGAAACTCTGGTAATTGGCGTAGCCCGAGAGTCAATTCCAAGCCATCCATCCCTGGCATCACTAAATCAATGATGATCAAATCTGGTAGAAAGTCCTTAGCTAGCTCTAAACATTCCTCTCCATTGGATGCCTCTCTCATGTCAAAGCCAATTGGTTCGAGTAAATTAACTAACACTGCACAATTTTCCCAATGATCATCTACTACCAGAATTTTCCGCTTTTCTCCCTGATAGCCAGTAATTTTGGTAAAAAATTCTACAGGAGTTACTTCCATTGATTGTGAAGAGCGGGGCAATTCTAACTCGAACCAAAAGGTGCTACCAACTCCCAAGGTACTTTTCACATGGAGCTGACTCCCCATTAGGGAGATAATTTTCCGGGTTATGGCTAATCCTAATCCAGTGCCTTCTGCTTTGTGGTAGCTCTCTCCCACTTGCTCAAAAGGCTCAAAAATCTTTTCTAATTTCTCCGTTGGTATGCCAATGCCAGTATCTTTTATCTCAAATCTGATTTTGTGATTAGTTGTTTGTTGTTGGTTATTTGTTGTTGGTTGTTTGTTATCTAATTTTTCTATTTTGAAATTTACCCTACCAGTATCGGTAAATTTGATAGCATTACCTAATAGATTAATCAACACTTGTCGCAGTCGTTTTTCATCAGCATAAACAGTAGTAGGGAATAAATTACTGGGTTGATAGGTAAACACAATTCCTTTTTGTTGGGCACGAATTTGACACATTTGTGCCACTCCCCATAAGAAGTTAGGAAAATAGAAGTCGTAAGGATAGAGTTCCATTTTCTGGGCTTCGATTTTGGAGAGGTCTAAAATATCATTAATCAAGGTGAGTAGATGTTTGCCGCAGGTATGAATAGTATCAATACCTTGTCGTTGCTGAGGCGTAAGCTCTGAAGAGCGTTGCAGAATTTGAGTGTAGCCAAGAATACCATTGAGGGGAGTGCGGAGTTCATGACTCATATTAGTTAGAAATTGGCTTTTGGCGCGGTTAGCAGCTTCAGCAACTTTCTCTGCTCGTCGGCGCTCAGTAACCTCAACCTGCAGTCGCTTATTGGCTTGCCTCAAGGCAGCTGTGCGTTGTTCTACTTGCTCCTCCAAACCACTATAAAGCAGGCGTAATTGTTCAGTCATTTGATTGAAAACTTGAGCGAGGATACCAATTTCGTTTTCTGTTACTACACGAGCAGTTGAGGTTAAATCACCAGCTGCCACCCGAGTTGCTGTGTCAGTAATTGCTAAAATTGGTCGGGTAATCCGGCGAGCTAGTAAAAACATCGCTGCTGCTAGCACCCCAGCTAAGATCATACCAATGAGCAAAATTGACCTAGCTAGCTGACGTGCAGTAGCAAAAGCTAGGTTTTGATTCATCTCAACTAGCAAAGCAACATCCCGATCCGCCAGCCAGTGATAAACTCCTATTACTGGCACTCCTTGATAATTTTTGTAAAGTCCTTGACCATTATTACCATCCATCGCCTCTACAATTCCCTCACTCTCAATGCCATCGGGAAATGCTACTGAACCAAACCGCTGTGCTGAAACAAGTACACTTCGACTAGACAAACCACTGCCAAAATTGCCTACTAAATAAGTATCGCAACCCTCTTTGATGGAAGTTTGCTCTTGTATGATCTCATCGATTCTATCTAGATTCAGGTTAACCACGAGCATTCCTAGACGCTTGTTGGCATCGCTGAGTACTGGAGTAGCAAAAGTAATTGTCGGTTGACCAGTTTCTGGCGATCGGTAAAAATTAGACTCAAAAAGGTCTGTTGGTTCTTGGGTTCCTTCACTTTGTTGAGCTAGAGGTTGATATTTGCCAATCTGAATGGGGTTGGTAGAGAGTAAAATTCTATCACCCCGAGTGAGCAGGAAAATCTCTTTGAGGCCAGACTCTTTGCTAACAAAGGACGTTAGGGATTTTTCTAGGCGCTTATAAGCAAATTTATATTCCGATGCAGATTTTTTGCTAGTCAATAGTACCATAGCCTGAGTATTAACCTCTGGCAACTGGCTGAGGGCTAGAAGGTGTTGACGCTGAGCCACTAACCAGCGGCTTAACTCACCTTCTTTAAGGGAGGCAGCAACTTCCAGCTGGTTGAAAACAGATAGCTTGAGGGATTCCCTAGCTTGATGGAAAGTGGTATAACAGACAATCGATATTGTCAGTAAAGATAGAATTAAAAAAGAACCAACGAGCTGAACTAATAGACTTTTTTTCCAGAATCTCATCGCTTATCTAGCAACTATAAATGAGATTGAAAGAATTTAGAATGCAGAATTTAGAATGTAGAATACAGAATGCAGAATTTAGAATGCAGTTCTAATGAAAAAAATTCACCGCCATGAATAAAAATCAATCTTTCCTGACTCCTGACTTCTGACTTCTGACTTCTGACTCCTATTTTCAGATTAGAGGGCAGAAGATTCTCACACCTACTCCTGCACAGAAAGCTTAGCTTCCCTCCTCAATATTAATCATTCCACTCACTAAATATCTCTTTGATCCGATTAATTGCTTCATCTGCTGCTTCCTTGGGAGATAATCCATCAACGACAACTCGTTCGATTGCCTTACCCCAGACATTTTCTGACTGCACCATAGAATAAGCTGAGTTTTGCGCTTGGTAGATAGGGCGGGTGGAGTCTTTGCTAAATTGCTTTGCTGCTACCCAAACATGAGGATCATCTGGCTCTTGCCAGAAGTTATCTTCCCAAAGTTGAGGCATCACAGGAAAATAGCGCCCAGCTCCACCTTTGACATACGCTCCCAAATGTTCAGGTTGTATTAGGTATGAGAGAAAATCCTTGGCAGCCTGTTGGTTTTTAGAGGAGGCAAAAATCACCACCTGTTTGACAGATACCAAATATTTTGAGGGTTCTCCATCAGGCTCTTGGGGAAATTCGATTGTCGCTATTTGCTTGCGGTAGATGTCTTCGTCTTCTCTCTGGGAGCCAGGAATCGATAAGCTAGGATTGAGAGTCATCAGTGTGGTGCGGTTGAGGAAGGCAGTGTTATTATCTGTATTCAACCAATCCACAGCAGCGGGAGGCACATACCCCTCCTGGTAGAAGCTGGTATACCACTCCAAAGTACTGATCAATCCTTGGCGCACTTTAGCATTATCTAATAGCAGCTGACCATTTTTATCTAATAATTGCACATCATAAGCTTCTAGAGCTTGTTCAAAGGCGAAGTAGGTATCGGAAGAATCGGCAGACATTGGTAAACCGATGCCGTAAATATACTGTTGTCCCTGCTGGCGCAAAGTATCTTGAGCTTGCTTCCAGAACTCCCAAAAAGCATCCCACTCTTGGGGGATTTCCTCTCTCACGCCAGCACTGCGGAGCAACTCTCGCCAGTAGTGGATGTGGATTGTCTGCTGTTTGAGTGGCAGTGCGTAGTAAGCACGCTTGTTAGCAACCTTGTTATACAAGTATACTGATGCGATCGCACTGCTACTATAGGAGTCTTTCACCGACTCGATCACATCCGAGACATCTGCCAGTTTACCCTCCCAAGCCCAACTCGGACCAAGGGTAAAGTCTGTCCTCTCAGAAAAGAGAATATCAGGAGGATTACCTTTCTTCAAGGCATTGATAATCTCATTAACAAGATCATCCTCACTGTAGAAAAAAAGTTTAACTTTACTCCTACTCTTATCCTTCTCTTGGGCAGAGGCATCTTCCCATTGCTTGATGACTTGCTCAAGAGCCTCATCCTGCTGAACATAGTAGCCTCGATTCCACCAAATTGTGAGAGTACTATCCTGCGCAGGTACTACAATTGGTGGTTCGGGAATATTAGCTTGATGAGTGCAAGTTACTAATACCAAGCTCAGCAACAATAGTAGTATAAATAGATACTTCCGTAACCTCATTATTGTTCTCTTTAGAAAACTTGGCTTCAAAGCTTCCCCTTGCAAGCAACCAGTTGACAAATTTGTCGGGGGTGATTTATTTAATTCCCTCTACTATATATGGTATCCTTCAGGGAATAACAAGCAAGCTAAAAGGTAGGTAGGGGTTAGATTTTGTTGTCCACTAACACCTAACACCTAACACCTAACACCTATCTTCATTAATTTATGGCCAAGTTTTACAATGAAATAAACCAATCATTACAAAACTTCATCAAAAAACAAAAGATATTTTTCACAGCCACAGCACCAACCCAAGGTCGAATTAATTTATCACCCAAAGGTATAGACACTTTTCGTTGTATTGACAGCAAAACTGTTGCTTATCTGGATTTGACTGGTAGTGGCAACGAAACCTCTGCCCATTTGGAAGAAAATGGCAGAATGACAATTATGTTTTGTAGCTTTTCTGAAGAGCCTCTAATTTTACGCCTTTATGGTCAAGGTAAGGTAATTCGCCCCAGAGAGCAACAATGGCAAGAGTTTTACTCTCTATTTGCTTCCGTGCCAGGAGAGCGGCAAATCATTATTCTAGAAGTTGAATCGGTGCAAACTTCTTGCGGCTTTGGTGTACCAATTTATGAATTTCAAACACAAAGGAAGACTCTTCTACAATGGGCAGATAACAAGGGACAAGAGGGAATTTATGAGTATTGGCAAGGGAAGAATCTCCAGAGTATTGATGGTTTACCAACTAAGCTTCTCTCAGATTAAGAGCAATATTAAAAGTAGAATTGAAAAAAAGTATCAAATTTGTAGTGAACCAAAGGCTATGGGTTAAATAACTTTGACAACTTTAGAAGAAGGGCTCTGCTAAATTGGCATTTTTGCTAGTAATTTATCATTCTTAGTCTAGAAGAGCCATAAAAATAAATGGGATGGTTATTTAACCCATCCCAGATAAAAAAATTAAATGAGTAATTTCCAGTACTAATGTTTACCAATCATCGGTGCTATAGACACAGCTGAGGTATTCTCCTGTGCCACGTTGGCTGGTTGCACCAAAGTTGGTACCGATTCCCGTAAACGTGCTGTTAACTGAACTGTTGTAGCGTCATAAATCTCAGTTAGTACCTTCGGATACAAGCCAATACCGATTATTGGCACTAATAGACAAGCAATGATAAATACTTCTCGTGGTTCGGCATCAATCAAGGCTTGGTGCTCTACTAATTCCTTGTTTTCCTCACCGTAGAAAATCTCCCGGAGATTGGAGAGGAGATAGATAGGAGTAAGAATTACTCCAACTGCTGCTAGGAATACCACAATTACCTTGAAAGTGGAACTATAGGCATCACTGGTAGCAAAACCGACAAACACCATGACTTCTGCCACGAATCCGCTCATCCCTGGCAACGCTAAAGAAGCCATTGAACAAGTAGTCCACATAGCGAAAATCTTCTTCATCCTCTTACCAACACCACCCATTTCATCTAACATCAGGGTATGTGTCCGGTCATAAGTTGCTCCCACGAGGAAGAACAGGCTGGCTCCAATTAAACCGTGGGAAACCATTTGCAGCACAGCACCACTCAATCCCAGCTCAGTAAATGAACCCAAACCAATCAATACAAATCCCATGTGGGAAATGGAAGAGTAGGCAATTTTGCGCTTCAGGCTGCGCTGAGCAAAAGCAGTTAGAGCAGCATAAACTATATTGACAACGCCCAGAATGACTAAAACTGGTGCAAAGTAGGCATGAGCATCGGGTAACATACCGGCATTCATGCGAATTAGGGCATAACCACCCATTTTCAGCAGAATACCAGCCAGCAGCATATGAACAGGTGCAGTTGCTTCTCCGTGAGCATCAGGTAACCAGGTATGCAGTGGGATTATTGGTAGTTTGACACCATAGGCAATCAGAAAACCTGCATAAATCAACAGTTGAAAGTTCAAGGCGTAGTCCTTGAAGGCAAGGGATTGCATATCAAAGGTGACGGTATCCCCATAGAAAGCCATCGAAAAGGCAGCCAACAAAATAAATAGTGAGCCTCCTGCTGTATACAGGATGAACTTTGTGGCTGCATAGAGACGCTTTTTGCCTCCCCAAATCGATAGCAGTAGGTAAACGGGAACCAGCTCCAATTCCCACACTAAAAAGAACAACAGCATATCCTGAACTGCAAATACGGCGATTTGACCACCGTACATTGCCAACATCAGGAAGTAGAATAGCTTAGGCTTAAAAGTAACAGGCCAAGCTGCTAAAGTCGCCAGCGTTGTCATAAAGCCCGTTAAAATTACTAAGGGCATTGCCAAGCCATCAACCCCTACAGACCAATTTAAGTCCAATTGGGGTACCCAGGAATATTTCTCTACCAGTTGCAATCCTGGATTGCTAAAGTCATACTCCGTAACACAGGCATAAATAATCAGGGCAAAGTCAATTAACCCGATAATTAGGGCGTACCAGCGTTCCCAAATACCATTTTTCTCTGGCAAGAAGGGTATCAACAGGGAAGCTGCAATGGGAAACAGAATAATTGTTGTTAGCCAGGGAAAATCTGTCATTGGTTATTTGTTGTTGGTTATTTGTTGTTAGTTATTTGTTGAGGGAGCAGGAAGTAGGGAGCTCCCGGGCAAGGAGATAAGGGAGATATTTACACTCACCCATTCCCCATTGCCCATTCCCTATTCCCGTTAGTATTAGGTGACTCCAGAAACAATTACTAAACCTAGTACTGCGACAAAGATAATCAGAGCATAAAATTGGGCGCGACCATTTTCTAGGTATTTCAGACCTTCACCGCTCAATAAGGTGAACAAACCAGTCAGGTTAACCGCACCATCAACGACTCGGTAGTCCACTTCCATAACCTGCCGCGCTAAGCGACGGCTTCCCTGAACGAACAGTCGTTCATAAATATCGTCGAAGTACCACTTATTGAGAGATAGTTCATACAAAGGCTGGATTTTTTTGGCGATCGCACTTGGGTCAATCTTACCGATGAGGTACATTAGGGAAGCGAAAATAATACCGATCATGGCGATCCCGACAGAAGTACCACCCATCAACAGAAATTCTGACCATTCAAAGGCTTCTTCGTGGGCAATTATCTGAGCAACTGTTTCTGTAGAGGGGTGGATAAATTCCTCAAAGTAGTTTTTAAATGGCATCCCCAGTAAACCAATTAGTGCTGATGGCACTGCTAGTACTAGTAAGGGTAAGGTCATGGTTACGGGTGATTCATGAGGAAACTCACTGTGGTGATGATCATGGTGATGATCATGTTCATCATGGGCGGCTTTTGCTGCCAATTCCTGGACATCCATGGCACCAGGACCAAAAGCTGGTATTGGCGCTCCAGAAGCAGCCTTCAGTTCATGTCTGATTTCCATCTGATTACCCCGGAACTCCCCTTCAAAGGTGGAGAAATACATCCGGAACATATAAAAAGCTGTTATGCCTGCAGTGAGCCAACCAATAAGCCACAGCAGAGGATTTGCCTGAAAAGTGCTACCCAAGATTTCATCTTTTGACCAAAAACCAGCAAAGGGAGGAATACCACAAATTGCTAGGGTTCCGATCAAAAATGTGAGGGCAGTTATCGGCATAAATTTCCGTAATCCCCCCATTAGTCGCATATCCTGAGCCAAAACCGGATCGTGACCGACAACGTCTTCCATGCCATGAATCACGGAACCAGAACCAAGGAAAAGCATCGCTTTGAAATAAGCGTGAGTCATGAGGTGAAACAAGCCAGCAGTATAGGCTCCAACTCCCATTGCCATAACCATATATCCCAACTGGGACATGGTGGAATAGGCTAGACCTTTTTTGATGTCATTTTGGGTGATAGCAATTGTTGCTCCGATAAATGCAGTAGCAGCTCCTGTCCAAGCAATGACATTCATTGCGGCTGGAATACCTTCAAACACTGGGTACATCCGAGCAATCAAAAACACTCCCGCTGCCACCATGGTTGCCGCATGGATCAGAGCCGAAATCGGTGTCGGACCTTCCATCGCATCAGGAAGCCAGACGTGTAGGGGAAACTGGGCTGATTTGGCTACCGGACCCAAGAATACTAAGACGGCGAACAGCGCTGCTAGAAAACCACTGATGGCACCTGATTCTACCAGGACTTGCAAGCGCTCACCCATAACTTCAAACTCGAAGCTACTTGTGGCCCAATAAAGTCCCAACATGCCTAACAGCAGACCAAAGTCACCCACCCGGTTGACAACAAAAGCTTTTTGACAAGCATCTGCTGCTGCCTTACGGTCATACCAGAAGCCAATCAGCAAGTAAGAACACATGCCGACCAGTTCCCAGAAAATATAAACTTGCAGTAGGTTGGGACTGATTACCAGACCCAACATTGAGGAGCTAAACAGACTCAAATAAGCATAGAAGCGGACATAACCAACATCATGAGCCATGTAGCCATCGGTGTAGATCATCACCAGAAAAGCTACTGTGGTCACAATCACCAACATCAGAGCTGTTAAGTGATCGATGGTGTAGCCCATCATCACATGAAAATTTCCCGCTGCAGCCCACTCAAAGGTTGTAGTAAAAGGCTCGTGTCCCTGAATTTGACTCCAGAGCAAGGCAAAGGAGAGAACCATCGACGCCCCCAGTAAGGAGACGATAAACACGCCTACAAGCTGCCGCAGACGGTTAGTTGCTTTGTTTTGTGAAATTAGCCCTAGACCGACCAGCATCGCTCCTGCCAAAGGCAGGACTGGAATCAGCCAGGCGTATTGATAGAGCGGTTCCATTAAAGACAGCCTACTTCAGATTTCGTTACTATTTTGGCAAACAGTTAACAACTGTGAGGTTAAATCAATAAAAATTTTGGTATCCTATCCTATCGAAGCCCATTTCTCTGTAGAACCGCAAGTCGATGTTAGCTGTCAGCGTCGAATCTGAGTAGCGAAACTTAAGGCAAACACTATCAGCCTGCGGGAGGTGAGGGTTTGCGTTTACGCTAAACAAAGCGGGGCGTAGCCCAGTTCAGCATAGTGCGTAGAAGCATAGCATTTGGCTCGATAACTTAGGTCTATGGGTTTAATTTGTGGCTTCAATGCCAGAGATCCTACAGTGCGATCGCTATCGAGTTCTAAATCTAGCAGGTGAGTGATGCGATCGCATTAATAAGCAGGATAAATTTTTATAGCTGGGCTCCACTCAGAGTGTGGTTTTGGGAAATCAGGTTTGAGGTCTCTGAAGCCTGCTAGCGCCAAAATCATATATCCATAAAATCGACTTAGAAAAATCATATCGTCTAACGATTTCTCCATTTCCTCATCTGATAATGCCCCAACTTGTGTGAAGAGACAATCCGGATGAGCATTACGCCTAACACCTATATTGTAATTAGTTGACTTATTTTCTTGAGGATCTCAAGCACTTCAAATAACTTGTTTTTTCGGGGAAGGAGGGAAAAGGTATCTGAAAAATCATATTGTCGATGTCCTTGTGCTGAGAGTTTGAGGAAACAAAAAAGCCCTCCTGTTGTAATCAAACCATAGAGAGGTTTCTGGCTTGAAGGAGAGGCAGAAGTGTGACGCTCTGCTGCTGCCATCATATAGGTGAGAGTCTGGGGAATTGCCAGTTCCAAGTCAGTTGTGCTGCGTTTAGATTCAACTACGACTACCCAAAGCTGATGATGCACAACCAGAAAATCGATACGTCCGTTGAGAATTTCCTCTCCCACCTCTACCCGCAAAGCTACTGATTCTTCAGCTCGGATTTGGAACGGTGGCTCATAGAATCCTGCTAGTTCCAGAAGAGGAGATATCAGTAACAGATTAACGGCTCCTTCTGCCAAGGGGCCATAGTAGCGATGATACTCATACCGCGCTTTGAGACGATCAAGTGTCTTTTTTTCCTCCTCAGTCAGGGATGGCAAATCATCCCTCCACTCTGGGAAGAAATCATCCTGTTGTGTCCTGTGCAAGTCTAACTTCGTCTCAACATCTATTAGTGAGGTAATAGCTTTTGTTACAGCAACAGTCTTTGTCATTTGAGCCTCAAACCTAATCTTTTGGCTTCTCTTACCAACTTCTTTCTAAAATAACATCTTCTTCACTGAGGTAAGAAAACTCAATTCCCATTAGCTCTAAAATTTTGAGCAATTCGGTTGGTTCTAATTGCATAACTTCTGCAGCTTTCTTCTGTTATCACTAAAACGTCATCTATAGAATTAGAACTTAATATGAAAGGAACCGATTCTTTGTGTCTTTGCGGTTCATTATTGCACATAAATAAACCACGAAATGTGAGTATAATGAGTGTGAACCGAGAAAGAGTTATGGAACTATGACCGTAACGGCTTATCGATGGACACTTGATCGCTATCACCGAGCGATCGCTGCTGGCATTTTTGATAATCAGTCACTAGAGTTGTTGCAGGGAGCTATCATAGTTATGTCTCCAGAACGAGAACCTCACGCTTACTACAATACGGAGACAGCTGATTATCTACGGTCATTGTTGGGCAATCGCGTCAAGGTTCGAGATGCCAAACCCATTACTCTCCCCAATGACTCAGAACCTGTTCCAGATCTAGCTATTGTCAAACCTTTGGGGAGGTTATACCTAGAACATCACCCCTACCCAGAGGATATTTTTTTAGTGATTGAATTTTCCCAGGCAACTATTGCTAAAGACTTGGGTAACAAAAAACTCATCTATGCCGAAGCTGGGATCAAAGAATACTGGGTAGTTAATCTTAAAGATGCCTGTGTGCATATCTTTCGCGATCCGATGCAGGGACTTTACACTACTGAGTTCATCCTAACGACAGGTACAATTGCCCCTCTAGCTTTTCCCAATATCCAGCTTCAAGTTCAACGCTTGATGAACCCATAAAATGGGGAGTGTGGAGAGTGGCTGACAAGGGTAGGTGGACAAGGTAGACAAGGTGACAAGGGAGAAAGAGTCAGCAATTACCAAGTAGTATTGCCTATTCCAGGGAATAAAATTATTGAAACGGTATAGTTAAAATGCCTAAAATTTGATTCACTTCATTAATAAAATAGTCCCGCTTATCAATCCAAATATTCTTATCACTCAACTTAAGAAACTTCCATTCTGTCCCCGTAGTCACAGCACCATAAATACTATCTATCGAATCTCCATGCCGTTGATTAAATAATTGAGCTGCAACCATTTCAGCAATACACTGCCCTAAGCCAGATTTAATACTTTCATTTTTCGCCTCTGTCAAGGTTAAAACTGGAGCACGAATCTCATAAGATTCTTTGGAAGCTGTCAGAATATAATCACAATATCCACTCAAACCTGCCTGCACATCAACATTAAACTCCGAGCCAGAGAAAAAACCGATTTGAAAATCAAGAGTTCGCCTTACTTCTAGTAAAACTGGGGTAATAATCAACTCTGAACGAGCCTTTTCTGTATTGATGGCAGTTGCTAAAAATACATTCTCATTTAAGGTTGTTTGAAGATGAGAACTTGGCACAACTTCTGGAATATCAGCAAATAAATCGGGAGATTCTTCTATAACTAAGTCAAAAGCTTCTCTAACCTTCGTTAAGGTTGTAAAATCACTGTATGCCATAAACTAGAGCAGTTGAACTTAAATGAATTCAGCTTTCAGCTTCTAGTATAGATTAAGGCTTTATTCAGTGCGATCGCTAGTCATTTGTACTAATGACCAATGACAAGATAACTCAAACTGTCGTAATCGGCTGAGCATCCTGCCGCCGAATTGCCACAACTGCCGGTTTTGGTGGTTCATTGAACTTTTTACTGGGCCAGTTGGAACCTAGGGGAACTGTGCGAGTTTGCAGGAATTCTTCACCATTATTAGTTTTCATTGCTAGTTGACGAGTTTCTGTAGCATTGTTCTGACGAATCCCATGCTTCTCTCCTGGGTGCTGTATTGCCAGGAAAAGAGTTTGCTGATCTAAGCTAAAAAATGGTCCAGTAGTTTCACATTCCATTGGACCAATACCAAATAGATAAACATTTCCAGCATTGGTACCAGAGGTAGGAATAAACCAAATTGAGTTGTTACCAAAAATGCCTTGGATTTTAGTTTGAGCTAAAGGCTTACCTTCACCATCAATGCGACTGGGAACAGCTTGATTGTGCTTGGAAGTAGACATATCCGTCACCATCCAAATATTGCCATTCTTGTCAAACTCTAGGTTATCGGGGTTGGAAAAACCAGCTCCTCCTGCTGCTGGTTCACCCCCTAAAGCTAAGGCTTCCCAACTGAAGCTCATGGCTGTTGGGTCATTATGATCTTCTACTAAGCGTACAATCCAACCATATTCCCAAGGAGTTTCTCCCTTAGGTCCTTGGAATACCTGCTTATCTGGTCCACCATTACCTCCACGACTACCAGAAGTAAAGGCAATATAGAGCTTACCATCGGGGGCAATATCAGTATCTTCTGGACGAGCAGTGCAAGTAGCACCAGCAGCATTAGCAGCATAGTGAGCATCGATCAGAATTGCTCCCTGCTTTTCTTGGGCGTTACCTGTGTAAAGGTCTCCTAGGGTAGAAAACTTCTTTTTGAAGTCTATCGCTTCTTGGTCAGTTTGGATGACAAAGACACCCCCTTCTGGACGCTTTGGTAAGGTTACCAAGTTCCCTTCAACTTTACTAGGTAGAACTGGGTTAATTGGGGTTTGAGGTTCCAGGGGAATCCACCTGCCCTTGCCATCTGGTGTAAAAATAGCGGCATAGAGCATTCCATCTGCTAGTAGACCTGAATTTGCCTTATCTTGGGGGTTATTAATTACCCCTTTGCTGACAAACTTGTAGACATGACCACCATGGCGATCGCATCCTGAATATACTGCTAAAGGCTTACCCTTAACCACCCGACACCCTACTGCTTCATGGTGGAATCTGCCTAGAAAGGTATGTTTAGTACCATAGTCATCAGGGTTAGCTGGATCTACTTCTACCATCCAACCATACTTATTACCTGCTAAACCAAAGACATTACCCCTTCCATCTACTAGCTTATCGTTGATTACAAAAGGAAGGGTTTCTGGAGCAAAGGAAGAACCATCCGCATAAACTGGTTCCGGTACCTGAGCTTGGAAGTTCTCCTCCGCACTCAACACCGTACCCCAAGGAGTTGTCCCTCCAGCACAGTTTTGAAAAGAACCGATAATGCGATCGCCTAATTTATCAATATACCCTTGAGCTTGCTGCTTGCGGAAAACAGCAACAGCTGGTCCAGTTGCCTTAAGATAACGATTATCTGTTAAACCAGAAATACCAGTAATTCTGCGGTCTACTGGAGAATTGGTTCGCTCCCATTTACCATTAGCCGTCTTGCGAATTGAGATTACCCCCAATCCCTGATCTATTAAACCTTCTTGAGAAATGGCCTTAATTTTGGCTTTAAGGGGATCATCGTCTGGTAAAGCAAAGGCATTAATCGCACCTTTTGAAGCAGCAGCAGCGGACTTCACCTCAGCAAAAGGCAAAGACTTGCCAATCACCTGGGCATAAGTCTGCATCCAAGTACCACCACTGATGTACTCAAAGTTAATCGTGAGTAAACCCTCATTCTCACCAGTTTCGATAAAAGAAATATAGTCGTTGTTGTAGCCAAAGCGAGAATCACCCACCTTGTCACCCCAAGCGGCAATAACATCATAAGTAAAGCCTTCTGGCAGTACTAAGTCATCTACAACTTCATAGGTGCTATAGCCTTGACTTTGCTTCCCTAGTTCGACACCATCGGTAGGTAAGGGTATTGGACCCTTGACTGGCGCAAAACCAAGACCATTTGCTGCTAATTGTGAGTTAGTCAAGGATGTAGAAGGGTTTTGCGTGCAGAAAGTTAACTTAGTCAGAGCAATAGCACTAGCACCAGCTCCCATAAATTTTAGGAAGTTTCGACGTTTGAGAGCCATATCTAGTATTTTTTAAGAAACAAGGCAATAGGCAATAGGCAATAGGCAATAGGGAAGAGGATTTTATTTGTTTCTTCCATTGTCCTTTGTACGCTTTGACCAATGTACAAGCTTTCTTCCCTGCTAACCTGAAAATAGACGCAAAGACACGGGGATGCGGAGAAATCAATTTTCATGCATAGTGGTGAAATTTTTTTATCGGGACTGCTTTCTGCCTCCTGCCTTCTGCCTTATTGCACTAATAAAGTATAGAGGTAGACTGATAAGGTGTAATGGTACACTGTATGGCAAATCAAGAACATCTCACTCTACTAAAGGGCTCAACAGTCGATTGGAATGAGTGGCGAGAAAAAAATCCTCAAATCAAGCTCAACTTGATGCAGGCAGAACTTGAAGGGTTTAACCTTGAAGGAGCCAATCTTCAGGGAGCTAACCTAAATTGGGCAAATCTCAAGGGAGCTAACCTCAAAGCAGTCAATCTCCAAGGAGCAACTCTTGGTTGGGCAAATCTCAGTGGAGCCGCCCTTGAGCAAGCCAATCTCAGGGAAGTTCATTGTATTAATACAAACCTCCGCAAGGTAAACTTCTTTGAGGCTAACCTCAGCAGCGCAAACTTCAGTCGAGCGATTCTTATCCGAGCACATCTGTCTCAAGCTAATCTCAGTAGAGCGAACCTCAGCCAGAGCTATTTAAGTGATGCCAATCTTAGCGAAGCTAATCTTAGCGAAGCTAATCTTAGTAGAGCGAACCTCAGCAGAGCCAGCCTCATTAATGCTAACCTTAGCGATGCCAATCTTAGCGATGTGAATCTTAGCGATGCCAATCTTGCTAATGCAGACTTGACCAATGCAGACCTTACTAATGCCAATCTTGCTAATGCAGACTTGACTAATGCAGACCTTACCAATAGTAATGTTACTGGAGTAAACCTAGAATCAGCAAAACTAACCGGAGCAATTATGCCCGATGGTACAAAGAATTGAGAATTGAGAATTTACGTTTAATGTGAATTAGAAGCTGCAACCCTTGATTTTTGGTTAAATTTTCCTTCTGTTCCCTGTTCCCTATTCCCTGTTCCCTTGACCCAACAAGGATTAAGGCTGAGGACGTGCTGAGTTATAAACAGAAACGGGACAGCGATCGCTAGATATAGAGAGAGGCTTCTCGCTGTTAGGCTAAAGCAAGCCTGGTTTATTAATTTATCATTGAAATGAACCAAGATTCAGAATTACTCCTAGACAACCTCTATAACGCTTTTGACCCGTTTATTCCCTTGCCAGCAGGAGACCCAAACTATGTCAATTGTCGGGCAGTACGGGGAGATGAAGATATTATCGATGATGTCGGGAGGCGGATGCTGCGTTCTCGGCGGATGAGCTGTCAGTTATATACTGGTCATCGAGGTGCAGGTAAATCAACAGAACTACTAAGGTTGAAGCAATATCTTGAACAGCAGAAGTTCTACGTAGTTTATTTTGCTGCTGATGAACAAGATGTAGACGCTGAGGATACGCAGTATACAGATGTTCTACTTGCTTGTACCCGCCATCTACTTGAAGAGCTTAAACAAAATGCCAATCCCAGTCCCTTACTCAACTGGTTGCAAACCCGTTGGCAAGAGTTAAAGGATTTGGCACTGACGGAGGTAGCTTTTGATGGTTTGAATGTCGAGAGTCAAATTTCTCAGTTTGCCAAGCTGACAGCGAATTTAAGAGCAGTACCGAGTTTGCGGCACAAGATTCGGGAGAGGATTAACCCTCAGACGGTGACCCTGATTAAGGCATTGAATGAATTTATTGCTGAAGCCAAAAAGCAGTTACCCAACGGCTGTAAACAACTAGCTGTGATTGCCGATAACTTAGACCGCATTGTACCTGTTATTCAGGACAGTGGACAGACTAATCATGAGGAGATTTTTTTAGACCGCAGTGAGCAACTCAAAGCCTTAGATTGCCATCTCATTTATACAGTCCCGATTTCCCTAGTTTATTCTCGGCGGGCGGCAGATCTTCGGGAAATCTATGGTGACTCCCATATTTTACCTATGGTGATGGTACAAACAGACAAAGGGGAGATTTACCAGCCAGGAATGAGCAAAATTCAAGAAGTGATTAGCAAGCGAGTCCAGCAATTTGCTCCAACCCGTTCCTTAGAAGGGGAAATCTTTGATAGTCCCGAAACTTTAGAAGGGTTATCCCTTATGAGTGGGGGGCATGTGCGGAACTTACTCTTATTAACCCAGGATGCCATAGGACGCACCACAGAATTACCGATTTCGCAGACAGCAGTACGTCGAGCTATTACCCAAGCACGGGATACCTATCGCCGCACAGTAGAAAGCCAGCAATGGAGTCTCTTGGCAAAAGTTTCCCATTCTAAACGAATAGAAAACGATGACCAATATCGAAGTTTGTTATTTAACCGTTGTCTGTTGGAGTATCGCTACTTGGATGAAGAAGAAGAAATACAGAAATGGTACGACGTTCATCCCCTGATTAAAGGGATTCGGGAATTTAAAGAAGCAACCTTGAACGCAACTCTCGATCTATAGTGTTTCCAAACGAGTTGTAAAACTAGATTGTCTTTTTTTTAAGAAAAAAACCTCCGTATTCATCTCCCTGTTCCCTGTTCCCTGTTCCCTGTTCCCTTTTGAATGCTAGTCAAAGTTCACATCCCAGATGAAAACGCTATATGACAATAGATTTAAAAGACTGGGACGAAGACTTACCCCCAGAAACTCCAGAAGAACAATATCAAACGTTGGTGCGCTCTCTGCGGCGGCGCAAAGGCTTTGGCTTGCTATTTGTCCATTGTTCTCCAGCAGATGGAAAGTTGTTGGTTGAGAAGGTGAGGCAGGATTTGCCTCAGAAAAGTATTGTAGCTTTGCACTTCGATGAACCCATTAATAATTTATACGATATAGTCAAACGCTTACCCAATCCAGAGACAATTAATATCCTCTTTATTGAAGGTCTAGAACATTCTTTTTATAAATATGAAACAGAGAAAATTCAAGAGGGTTGGGGAACTTCGGAAGTTTGGGGAACTCAGGAATTTTATCAAAGCCAGAAAGGTGTACCACAAATTTTAAGCCACTTAAACCAACACCGAGAACGGTTTCGAGATGACTTTAATATCTGCTTTGTTTTTCTGTTGCGATCGTTTGCCATCAAGTATTTTATTCGCCGCGCTCCTGACTTTTTTGATTGGCGCTCTGGTGAGTTAAGAATTCCTCTAGACCAAGAACGTTTAGCACAAGAGTCAGCTCAGATTATTCAAGGAGGAGAATATGAAAAATATCTAACTCTCTCTCCTCAGGAACAAGCTAAAAAGCTGCTAGAAATTCAAGAAATTATAGCAGAAGAGAATCAAACTCCTAGTGATAGAGCCAAGTTATGGTTTGAGCAAGGACTTATACTAGCTGCTGCTCAGGACTACCAGGGTTCACTTCTTTCTTTTGATCAAGCCCTTAAATTTCAACCTGATGACCACGAAGCCTGGAACAACCGGGGCAATTCTCTGGATGAATTAGGCAGGTATGAAGAAGCAATTAGCTCCTATGACCAAGCCTGTAAATTTCAACCTGATTACCACGAAGCCTGGAACAACCGGGGCATTTCTCTGTCTAATTTAGGCAGGTATGAAGAAGCAATTAGCTCCTATGAACAAGCCCTTAAATTTCAACCTGATTACCACTTAGCCTGGAACAACCGGGGCATTTCTCTGTCTGAATTAGGCAGGAATGAAGAAGCAATTAGCTCCTATGACCAAGCCTGTAAATTTCAACCTGATGACCACTTAGCCTGGTACAACCGGGGCATTTCTCTGGGAAAATTAGGCAGGAATGAAGAAGCAATTAGCTCCTATGAACAAGCCCTTAAATTTCAACCTGATGACCACTTAGCCTGGTACGGCCGGGGCAATTCTCTGGATGAATTAGGCAGGAATGAAGAAGCAATTAGCTCCTATAACCAAGCCCTTAAATTTCAACCTGATGACCACTTAGCCTGGTACAACCGGGGCATTTCTCTGAGAAAATTAGGCAGGAATGAAGAAGCAATTAGCTCCTATGAACAAGCCCTTAAATTTCAACCTGATGACCACTTAGCCTGGTACAACCGGGGCATTTCTCTGAGAAAATTAGGCAGGAATGAAGAAGCAATTAGCTCCTATAACCAAGCCCTTAAATTTCAACCTGATGACGACTGGTATCTCTACTGTATTGCACTTGCTCAGAAGATTTTGGGTCGAATAGATGAGACACAAGCTAGCTTGAGTGCTGCTATTGAGCTAGCCTCAATTAACTACGATAAAAATCCACAGGATTGGCGTAATACTTTTAACTTAGCTCTTTACCTTATGGTCAAAGGTGAAATAGAGAAAGCCCAAAGTCTCTATCACGAAGCAATCAATGGAGCGCCAGTAGCTCGGATTCAAGAAGCAGTTGATGATCTTAATGATTTATTGGTTGCTTTTCCCAACCATCCTCAAGCTCTTGAACTGCGAGAGTTACTCCAATCGGCTTTGAGTTGAGGGTTTCGTGCTTCTCGACAAAAAACTTGAGAAAGAGGAGTGCGCCTCAACCACCAATGTTGGCAATTTCCCAGACATCTCCATCAGACAGGCGAAATACTCGCCTCACCTATCTTTCTTTGCTCCATAGCGCTGGTGTAGTTCTTTGTCTCTATTTGTAGGGTGTGTATACCCTTGAGGGATGCTTCGCTTAGAGCGTAGCGGATGCTGCTGGCGAAATATTTCGTAATATAGTCAAATGGCTGAAAGCCCCCTAAATCCCCCAATTTTGGGGGACTTTGAGTCCGGGCTCCCCCAGAATTGGGGGATGGGGGGCTTGAAAAACTTTGGTCTCGTTGCCAATATTTCGGAATGTTAATTTCGCCACCAGTATCGTGTAGCGTAACGCACCTTTAACTCTATATGTGATGTAGCTGCGTAAGTCTTGGTTACTACAATCTTAGACTTTTCCCGCTCAATAGTCATCTTCCCATTTTTTGACCTTGCGATCGCCTGTCGAAAACACCTAACAGAAACTTGAGTCCTTGGTAAGCTTAGACACATTCACCTTGCATGTTTCGGACAGGCAAGATGCCTGTTCCACAAGAAGCTGATGATTGAATTTTGCGAAAGTCCCACTAGTTAACAATAGAGAAAAAAGCAGATACTATAAACCTTACTGCCTTCTGCCTTCTGCCTTGTTGTACTAATGACTAGCAAACCAAAAATTATCGTACTAGATGATGATCCCACGGGTTCCCAGACAGTTCATAGCTGCTTGCTGCTGACGCGCTGGGATGTGGATACCTTGAAATTGGGACTTAAGGATGAGTCGCCCATCTTTTTTATCCTGACGAATACTAGAGCGCTCACTCCAGAGCAAGCTGCAGCAGTTACCAGAGAAGTCTGCCACAATCTCAAAATTGCCTTAGAGGCTGAGGGAATTAAAGATTTTCTGGTAGTAAGTCGCTCTGACTCAACCCTGCGGGGACATTATCCTGTAGAAACAGACGTAATTGCAGAAGAAGTTGGACCTTTTGATGCTCATTTCTTAGTACCGGCTTTTTTTGAAGGAGGACGAGTCACCCGTGATAGTGTTCATTATCTAATAGTTGATGGCATACCAACACCAGTGCATAAAACCGAGTTTGCCAGAGACTCGGTTTTTGGTTATCATCACAGCTATTTACCTGATTATGTAGAAGAGAAAACCAAAGGTCGTATTGAAGCTAGTGCTGTTGAGAGATTTGTACTCAATGATCTTCGCAAGGGCAGTTTAGAGCGCCTCCAGCATCTTACTGGCAACCAATGTGGAGTCGTGGATGGGGAAACTCAAGCAGATTTGGATAAATTTGCCACAGATGTCCTAACAGCAGCAGCACAGGGTAAACGCTTTCTATTTCGCTCCGCTGCTAGTATCCTCACCTCTCTAGCTAATCTAGGTCCTCAGCCAGTGGCAGCGGCAGATATGGCTGAGTATGTGCGTCAAGGGAAGCCTGGAGCAGTAATTGTCGGTTCCCACGTTAAAAAGACAACCCAACAACTAGAGCATCTGTTACCAGAGCCAGGAATTGTTGGTGTTGAGGTGGATGTTGCTCATTTATTAGATGAGTCAAAAACACAACGAGCAGAGCTTTTAGCAAAACTCCTCAAAACAGTCGAACAGGCTCACACTAGTGGTCAAACACCTGTAGTTTATACCAGTCGAGAGGAACTGGTATTCAAAGATATTCAAACCCGACTAGAATTTGGCACAGCAGTTTCTGGTTTATTAATGGATATCGTGCGGGGATTGCCAGCAGATATCGGGTTTTTAATTAGTAAGGGGGGTATTACCTCCAATGATGTTTTGAGCACTGGTCTAAATTTGAGAGCAGCACGACTATTGGGTCAAATTATACCCGGATGCTCAGTCGTGCGCACACCTACGGACCATCCCCAGTTTCCCAATTTGCCTGTGGTCTTATTTCCTGGCAATGTAGGAGATGCTGATGCCTTAGTGACGACTTACCAACGGTTTAAAGGGAAGTAGAGATTGAGGATGGGGGGATAGGGAGATAGGGAGCATCCCGTGAGAGGGTAAGCCTTAAAAAGGTGTGGGGAGTGTGGGAAGTGTGGGAGGTGTGGGGAGATGGAGATACAAAAGAGAACTTATGATTTTTTGAACACTGACGCTATAAATCCCACTTCCTATTTCGTTCACCCCCCGTGAGATAATCGGCCTTAATCCGACTCTATATTCATCAAAAAACCAAACTTCTATCTCAGCATTAGGAAATTTTGCTTGTAATTCTTTAACATTGTGTAGCTAAAGTTAGCTGTTCTAAGGAATCGGAAATTTCCACTGACAGGGGTGTTGGCTGGTTGATTTGGCGTGTTGAATCTGGAAGAGTAGTAACAGATGCGGCTGTACGCTGGGAAATTTCCGCTAATGATTCCGGTGGTTGTAATCGTTGACCTTGTTTAATTACCAATTGCAGCAAGGGATGCTCATTTGCTAACAAAGATTCTGATGCTAATCCCAAACGGTCTTTACTAATTTTACCTCCAGTCAACTGGCGATAGATTTGTTTGCGTCCTGGATATGTTACTTTGCTAGTAGCATGTTTCATGGTAGGAATACCATCAATTTCTACTAGCTTGTAGACTCCATTGACAGGGTTCCCAGTTACCAGCTTGGTTCCTAATCCATAGCCGTCGATACAAGCACCAGCACTTTTAAGTTTGGCAATTTCATACTCATCAATATCCCCACTAGCAAAGATCTTCACTTTGGGCAGAAGCGATCGCACTTTCTGGGATAATTTCACTAAATCCCCGGAATCCAAGCGTACTCCTAGCACTTCTATTTCTCCAGATTTTACCCGTTCAGCTAACTCCTCAGCTGCTGCAATGGTATCGTAAGTATCGATTAATAAGGGAGCATGAGGAAAATAGCGATGAAAAGTACTAAAGGCACCTTGTTCACTTCCAGAAGTTGCTGCGATTGCCATTACCAAAGCATGAGCCATAGTTCCGTTAGGCTTTTCCCCTAACTTCAACGCTGCTAGCACATTTGATGTCCCATCCAACCCCCCTGCTAAAGCCGCTCGCGCTGCCCAAACTGCTCCTTGGGGACTAAAAGCTCGCCTGGTACCAAATTCTAGTAATTGAGCATGGGAACCAGCCACATCTCGCAGCCGTGCTGCCTTGGTGGCAATCAATGTTTGATAGTTGATTGTGTTGAGCAGGTACGTTTCCACCAACTGTGCTTGCCACAAAGGAGCATCTACCCGCAACAATGGCTCATTAGCAAAAATTGCCGTTCCCTCTGGCACTGCCCACACATCCCCAGAAAACTCTCCCTCTGCCAAGAGTGACCAAAAGGCTTCTGGTGCCCCAGCAAAAATTTCCGTTCCTTGCAAAGCTTCTAGCTGGCAGGGAGTGAAATGGAACTTTTCCAGGTATTCTATTACTTGTGCTAACCCCATAGCAATCAAGTAGCCAAAACCATCAGGTAAGCGCCGCGCAAATAGTTCAAAAGAGGCTGGTGTTTGCGCCAAACCTTCCCCTGTATAGCAAGCTATCATTGTTAACTGGTAAAGGTCAGTTAACAGGCTGTAATCCTCAGCTGTGATTATTAGTTCCTGATCCACTGTCTACACCTACCTAATTACGGGTTAACTTCTTTCTCTATGATTCGCTCGATTATAATTTTAGTTTGTGCGCTTTTAGTCTTTTGCTCAACGGAGCAGGTAATGGCGCAGGAGGTGCAGATACAGAATTTGAGTAAGACTCAGATTCAAGAACTCAATGAATTAAGGAAACAAGCATTTGCTGCTACAGGCAGAGGAGATTTCCCCAGTGCTGAAAGCTACTGGAGTGAGCTTATTGAACTTTTGCCAGAAAATCCTGTTAGTTGGAGTAATCGGGGAATTTCTAGGGTAAGTCAGAATAAGCTAGAAGCAGCGATAACAGACTTTAATCAAGCTATTGATTTGGCTCCAGAGGCAGCTGATCCCTATCTCAATCGTGGTACGGCTTATGAAGGACAAGGACGTTGGGAAGAAGCAATCTCAGACTACCAACGGGTACTTGAACTCAACCCTAATGATGCAATGGCTTACAATAACCTGGGTAATGCTAAAGCTGGACAAGAAAAATGGTCTGAAGCGATCGCTAACTACCAAACCTCTGCTGAGTTAGCCCCCAATTTTGCCTTTGCTCGCGCCAACTATGCTCTGGCTCTCTATCAGATTGGAGAGCACAAAGAAGCTATAGGCACTATGCGAAAACTAATTCGCAAATATCCCCAATTTCCAGATGTACGAGCAGCACTGACAGCTGCCTTGTGGGCAGAGGGGAAAAGGGGTGAAGCTGAGAGCAATTGGGTAGCAGTTATTGGTTTAGACAGGCGCTATGAGGATTTAGATTGGGTGAGTAATGTCCGTCGATGGCCACCTTTAATGGTTAAGGCTTTAGAGAAGTTTTTTAACTTGCATTGATTACAATCCTAGGATAATAGCAATTTTCTAATAACCAATGACTAATGACCAATGACTTAACAACTTTCTCACCTATTCCCTATATCCTTCTCAGGACAATCTCAGTTTGCCAAGACTTAATACTTATATAGGGTGAGAGTGTAAGTCTATCTGGATATTAGGGAACTCCAAGAAATAAATTATCCAATTTACAACTCCAACTTGATAACCTCATTGAGCTCCTACAGCTCCCTCTGCTAACTGCGTATAATAAACAAACAGATGAATAAACTCAATCGCATCCTGGTTCTATTGCCCACTCTAATTATCCTCAGTGCCTGTGCCGCTTCCGCACCCTCGAATCAAGCTCAGGAGGATAATACTCAGGCTCAGACATCGACTGTTGCTCAAGCAGCACCATTAAACTATGACGACTATGCTGAGGTGCTGACAACCTATGTAACGGATGATGGACTAGTTGACTACGAAAAATTGCAGGAAAATCGGCAGCAATTGGATGATTTTAATGCGGCTTTAGGTGCAGTAACTCCTAGTACTTATGAATCTTGGAATGAAGCAGAGCAAATTGCTTTTTTGACTAACGCCTACAATTCTTTTACCCTGCAATCTATTATTGACCAAAATCCCCTCAAAAAAAGTATTAAAGATATTCCAGGAGTCTGGAAAGGTAGAGAATTCAATATTGCTGGTCAATCCAAGACCTTGGATAATATTGAGCACAAAACTTTGCGGGTAAATTTTAATGAACCCCGTATTCATGTCGCCTTAGTTTGTGCAGCTATAAGTTGTCCACCACTGCGCAATGAACCCTACACAGGAGAACAACTAGATGCTCAACTTGATGACCAAACTCGTACGTTTCTTGATGGTCCCCACGGTTTACGCATTGACCGAGAGAAGAATATAGTTTATCTTTCTTCCATCTTTAAGTGGTTTGGTAAAGATTGGGAACAAACCTATGGCATAGATGAGAAATTCACTGGCAATGCTAGTGAACGAGCAGTTTTAAATTTTATTAGCAACTACCTAAGTCCAGAAGAGCGGGAGTACCTTGAGCAGGGTAACTACAAGGTGAAATATTTGGGCTATGATTGGTCTCTTAATAAGCAGTAACAGAAAGGGGTGGTAAGCCCATTCCTTGAAATTACCCTTGAAAATTATCGAGGAAGAACATCATTTAATCGAAGTTGTAAAGCAGGAAATAGGGGAGATGCGATCGCATCTCCCAATCTATACTGTTGTTGGTAATACTCATCGACCTCCAGTTGACAGACGGTGAATGTAGGCTGTTTGGGTTTGCCAATAAAGGCAGTTCCTCCAAGTCCACGAAAATCGACAATCCAATATTCAGGGATGCCGAGCAGTGCATATTCTTCGACTTTGCGAGCATAATCAGTTTCCCAGTTAGTACTAACCACTTCAACTACTAGCTTGATGGAACGTCCTAAAGTAATTACAGGTTCTCGTTGCCATAGGGGTTCGTTAGCCAACATGGTTTCATCAAGAACTACAATGTCAGGGCGACGAGCGGTAGCAACATCGGCAAGGGGTTGAATGAGACAAGTGCGGGGAATAAACCAGGGGAGCCGAACATTAGTAATCGCAATACCAATTTGGGTGGCGAGTTTGCCACTAACAGTTTCATGGGGATCTGTTGGTTCCATGTCAATGATTTCTCCATTAGCTAATTCGTAGGAAAAGTCATTACTGTATTGGGCAATAAATTCATCAAAAGTGAGGAGTTTTGTAGAAATATAGGTCATAACGCAGTGTTTTTAGTAATGAGATATTAACTTACTTGGTATATCTTGACTAGTACTACTGCGCGGAATTAAGAATTAAGAATTAAGAATGTTTATAGAGTAAGGATTATTTTGACTCAAACTGGTGGGTTATTTCTGCCGAGCTGCACTAGTAGACTATCCAGACTAAAATTGTGGGCTGAGCATGCGAAACCCAACACAGTGTAGTCCGGTGTTGGGTTTCACTATCGTACCGCTACGCGGAAGCAAGCTACAACGTAACCGACAGTTTTAGTCGTGTCATACCAGTAAGGGTGTTTGCGTAGCACCATAGCATTGTCACTGGCAGATTGCCGATAAAATCAAGATTTTTTTCCGCCAATGCTTCACCCTTCTGGGATTTATGCAAGAAGTCTAATATCGTTTGATGGATTTGAAAAGGGTTAAAGCGATCGCTTGAAGCCAACTTCCTCAATAATGTGATAAGTCCAGCTAACTTGAAAAGTTTCGAGGCTCTAGTGTCAGATAACGTGTCTTCCCAAAGAAGTTCCATTACAGTTGATGACTTCACACTTTCAGTCAATTGATGGGAATTTGTTATTCTTTGGGCTTACGAGTGACATTGCATTCAAGATGCTTACCCTTAACCAACCTTCAACCCTAGAATCATGGGCTGTGGATGAAGTTTATTACGGTATTACTGCATCAGATTCAGTTTCTGAACCAGCTTCAGTGTGTAAGTTGACTTGCATTTGAGGTCTTGGGTGCTGGCTCAATTTCAAGCAAAAGTGGCTCAAGCGCAAGGCTCCATTATGTTTCACAATCAGGTCCTAAGCTAGAAGACCTAGGGTTTTACCATTAGACTTGGCTAGCTTGATTAATTTTTGACGCTCTTTGCTGCTAATACCAAAAGCGTTACAGAACTTAGTGATGGTTTTGCAGTGAGCACTGATCACTTTGCCTCTGAGTTGGTTAAACTCTTTTTTGCCAATTAAACGACTAGCGGTAGTAACGATGGGTGCAAACATAGTTAAGTTCTGGTTGTGTGTCTTACTGTAAACAAATATAACGCAATATAAAGTTTTGTGACAATAGTTTAGCATTTGAAGATTTTATGAACTATAGAGATGTTTTTCTATCCCTCTTGGAGCCAATGGAGATAGGCGCTCCGCAAATGTTATTTGTCAAGTGTCATTGGTCATTAGTACGAAAGACTAATGACTAATGACGCTTGCATCCCACGTAATGCAAGTCGTGGGATGAGCTTAACTAGTTCAGCGCGGCGGAAATAAGTGACCAGTTAAAAAAGGTTAAAAAGCTTGTACAGTAAGGTTTCTTCCCTTGGAGCCTTCTGCCTCCTGCCTTCTGCCTTCTTGTACTAGCCTTTGCCCTCTACCATCTCCAGCCGCTGTTGCAACCTTGTGTGGCGTTGTTGTCTTTCACCAGAGTTCACCGCAATGCCAATTACCTTCTTTGCCCCAATCACAATTGCCAGCTTTTTAGCGCGAGTCAGTCCTGTGTAGAGTAGATGGCGAGAGAGCATCAGATAGTGCTGCATATACAGCGGCAGAATAACCACTGGATATTCCGAGCCTTGGCTTTTGTGGATAGTTACCGCCCAGGCTAGGGTAATCTCATTGAGGTCAGCGTAGTCATAGCTCACTGCTCGTTGGTCATACTGCACACTTACCTCCTGCTCGGTGGTATCAATCTTGACAATTGTGCCTAAGTCCCCGTTGAAAACTTCCCGCTGGTAGTCGTTAGTCTGTTGTATTACGCGATCGCCAACTCTCAGAAGCATCCCACCTCTTTGAATCTCTATCTTCTCAGAGCTTTTGGGATTTACGAGCTGTTGCAAAACTTGGTTGAGGTTGCGAGTCCCCACCAAACCTCTAGTCATAGGGCAAAGCACTTGAACATCTGTAGCGGGATTAAAGCCCAATTGGGGAATCAGCTCTCTAATTAGCTCCCCTATTACTTGCACCCCATGCTCAGGCTGATGTCCGCCACCATGCCAGAGACAGTCAGAGCGGGGTGCGTCGGATATGGGTTCAATTGTTGGATACTTCCCCCGATTGATGTGGTGAGCTGCTGTAATAATGGCACTTTGGGCTGCTTGGCGAAAGACTTGGCTTAGGCGTACCACAGGCACTCGCTTGGAGTTGATTAAATCCTGCAATACCTTTCCTGCTCCAACCGAGGGGAGTTGATCAATATCTCCTACCAGCAAAAGTTGAGCATCTGGTGGCAGAGCTTTGCTCAAAGAGTTGGCTAAAAACATATCGAGCATACTGGCTTCATCTACCACAATTGCCTGATGGGGCAGAGGGTTATCAGCGCCGCGCTTAAAATCCATCTTAGAGGGGTCAAACTCCAACAGCCGATGCAGGGTTTTTGCTTCTAGCCCCGTCATCTCAGCAAGCCTCTGTGCAGCCCTTCCTGTGGGGGCAGCCAAGGCAATGGACTTACCCATTGCTTTCCACAATGAGACAATGGTATGAGTTGTAAAAGTTTTGCCACAGCCAGGTCCCCCTGTAAGAATCATAATTTGGGAATAAGCCGCCATCTCCACCGCCTGTTGTTGTTGGAGGGAGAGAGCAATGCCCCGACTCTGTGTAAAGCGTTCAATCCAGTTTTTTACGCGAGGCAGATCAGCTGCAACAAGTTTGCCGAGGTGCTGATTGAGCCGTTGTGCCAAGTTCATCTCGGTGTAGTAGAAGGTGGGCTTGTAGCATAAGAGCATCCCTTCTTCAGATACATCAACGATTAACTCCTTCTGCTCTACCATGTTTTGGATAACATCAACCACCGTCTTGTGTGGAGCTTGGTACTCTTGTGTGGAAAGCTGCTTTGCGCTCAAGTTGACCAAATGCGTCTGTGGCAAGCAGCTATGTCCTTCCTCTGCCGCCTCACCCAGAGCGTGCAAAATACCAGCCTGATAGCGGAACTTGGAGCTAAGGGGAATACCCAAGTTCTGAGCAATCTTATCAGCGGTGAGAAAGCCAATGCCATAAATATCAACGGCTAATTGGTAGGGGTTATTTTGAACAGTGGCTATTGCCCCATCACCATATTGTTTATAAATTTTGACCGCATAAGTGGTGGAAACTCCATGCCCCTGCAAAAACACCATCACCTCTTTGATAGCTTTTTGAGTTTCCCAAGCATTTTGAATCATCTCAACTCGCTTGTGAGCTATACCTGGGACTTCCAACAAGCGTTCAATATGATTTTCAATGATATCAAGAGTGGAGAGTCCAAAGTGGGCTACAATTCGCTTGGCAGTTACAGGTCCAACACCCTTAATCAGACCACTGCCCAAATATTTCTCAATTCCCGTGAGAGTAGCGGGTTTAGTTTCAATGTATTGGCTAACTTGGAACTGAGAGCCGTACTGAGGATGCTCTCGCCAAAAGCCTGTCAGTTGTAGCGTTTGTCCAGGCTGAATGTTGGCGAAGCTGCCAACAATGGTTGTCAGCTCTTTGGCTTTGGGGCGCATCAGACGTGCAACCGTATAGCCTGACTCTTGAGAATAGAAAGTCAAACGCTCCACAACTCCGGTGAGCGTTTCATATTGGGGAGAGGCTTTAGGAGGCTGTTTCGTTGATGTGGACAAGGATTTTCTCCCTTGCAGGTAAAAATGAAGACCTAAAACCTAACACCCATTGGTGACAAGTTAAATGGTCGTGCGTTTTGTCAACTCCTATATATAGAGGAAAAGACATTAACAAAACCCTATATATGGAAATAACCAAGGAGTCAGAAAAATTGTGGTTCCTCTTCCTCATCTCCCTCAGCTCCCCCAGCTTCCCCAGCTTCCCCAGCTCCCTTGACAATGACATTTTTACCTTAACTTGTCACCAATGCCTAACACCTATCTCCTTGTCACTCCCTGAGCCTTAGCTGCCTGTTTAATGGGGTCAAGCAAAGATAGGGGCAAATGTAGCATATTTAGTTGGGTACTGTTGGGACTTTTGCCATCGGGGCTTGGTCCATGGTAATCGCTACCACCCGTAATTAATAAACCATATTCCTCACACAAAGCTTGTAGATGTCTCATCTCCTTGGGAGTATGGCTCGGATGATAAACCTCAATTCCCATCAAGCCAGCATCAACTAATTCCTTGAGCACCTCCTCAACTTCACCACCCCGGAACAGGTAAGGATGTGCCCACACTGGTACGCCACCACAGCTGCGTAACAAATCAATACCTTTATAGATGGAAAATTTCTCGTAATGTACATAGGCAGGTTGATTATCCCCTAGCAGTCGGTCAAAGGCTTCGCGAATAGATTGAACATGACCTGCTTTTACTAAAGCTTTAGCTAGATGAGGACGTGCCAATGCCATGCCTTCTGATAGTTCTGGTAGCTCAATGGGATAGCCTAGTGCTTCAAGGTTGGCAACCATTTGACGTCCCCTGCGTTTACGTCCTTCTATGCGTTCAGATAAAGGAGCAGTGAGTTGGTTAGCATCTGGGTAAAAACCCAGGATATGGAGAGAACGCTCATTGTGGACGGTACTCAATTCTACACCGGGCACAATTTCCAAGTTGTAAGATTGGGCCGCTGCGATCGCTTCAGACCAGCCAGAAAGAGTATCATGATCAGTAATTGCTAGAGCAGATACTCCAGCTTTAACTGCCGCCTCGACAAGTTTACTAGGGGTCAGAGTGCCATCAGAGCAAGTAGTGTGGCAGTGTAGTTCTAGCATTGTTTTATCTTTTCAGATTGACCATTCCCAATTCCCAATTCTCAATTCCCAATTCCCAATTCCCCTTCATTACCAACCAGCTTAATTTCAAATAATTTTGGCCACAGTTTCCCGGTGACAAAGAGTCTGTCTCCTAGTTGATCATAAGCAATGCCATTTAATACATCTTCTGAGCCGTATGGGGAGAGCCCAGATTTTGTTTCAAGTAACCCAGTTAAGTCAATCCAACTCAAAACGCGACCTGTTTGCGGAGAAATGCGAGCAATAAGGTCAGTTTGCCACACATTGGCGAAGATTTCGCCTTTGATATACTCTAACTCATTGAGGTTTGTTACAGGTTTGTCTTGGTATTGAACTTGGATACTACCAATTTCCTCGAATGTCTCTGGGTCAAGAAAATAAAGAGTATCTGTACCATCACTCATAATCAGGCGCTTGGTGTCATGAGTAATACCCCAACCTTCAGTACGGTAGTTAAACTCCCCTACCTTCTCAAAGGTTTTTAGTTGATAAACAAAGCCAGTTTGCGAAGTCCAAGTCAGTTGGATGATCTGGTTGTGCCATAGGGTTATTCCTTCACCGAAGTAGCGCCTATTCAAAGGATGGATTTGCACAATTTTGCCAGTTTCCAGCTCTACCCGACGCAGGGATGACCTACCCCGCAAACCTGTGCCTTCATACAATACACCATCATCGTAAACCAAGCCTTGGGTAAAAGCTTCTGGGTCGTGAGGGTAACTATTAACAACGCGGTAGGTGTAAACTGGCATCTGTGACTGCTGCTCAGGGGAAATCGAAGTTTTTGCCTTCTGTCCATAAAACCAAAACATGCCTATGGCTAGAGAAATGGCTACAGCCAGAGCGATAAGGATTTTGCGCATTGAATTTCAGTCCTTAAGCTCTACTACTTTACCCCCATTTCTCACAAAGCGATCAGCTTCGCTGGTGCCTTAGGCAAGGGTGAACGAAATATGAGGTGGGATTTCCATTCTCCGCGTCCCCGCGTCTGTTGCGTCTGCTCACTCGTTTCCCCACTCCTTTTTTCGCTCACCCCTTAGGCAATCGCAATCTTCGAGGTTTTTCTCCCCAGCTCCCTCAACTCCCTTTATCCCCTACCGTTAGTTAAACTGGAACAGTTGATTAAAAAAGGGTTGTATGACTGAGCCAAAAAGTGCTTGTGAGTTGTTTAAGGCGGCCTACGAGAACCGCTATACTTGGGACGATAACTTCCCAGGCTATAGTACCGATGTTGAAATTAAGCAAGGGAATGAGGTCTATACTGGCACAGTTCGTATTAATAGCAACCTCAGCGTCGAAGTCAGCGGTTTCGACGATGAGAAAGTACACGAGAGCATCTACAATCAGATGCGGGATATTGTTACCCACCGTAAACGGACATCTTTTGAGAAGGCTCATGGTAAGAATCAGTTTAGTCTGGGGGAAACAGACGTTACTGGTGCTGTAGCAATTCTTGTCAAGGGTGATGCTATGGGTTCCAACTACAAAGTTAGAGATGGCGAAATTTGCCATGTAAGCCGGGTGATGGGTCCGATGGCTTTCACGATTAATACGAAAGAGAGTCTAGATACAGGGGAAGGTTATGTTTCCTCAAACTATAATGCCATCTTTCGCAATCCTAAGACTGGTGATCTGCTAGCCAAAAGGGAGTTTGAGGATACTTTCGAGAAAATTGGCAACTATTACCTGATGACTCGTCAACTGGTTCACTCTATTGAGGAAAAAAACAAAACAACTACTGAATTTAACTTTTCTAATATCAAGCTACTAGAACCAGCAGTAGTGTAGTTAGTCTTGATATTATTAGTCATTTGTCAAGTGTCATTGGTCATTGGTACAAATGACTAATGACTAATGACGCGAAATCGCACGTAATGCAAATCCTGGGATGAGCTTAACTAAATAAAAATTGTGGACAAATGAGTTTTTTTTTGTTAAAAAATACTGTTACGAAATAATACAAAATTTAGTTAGCTAGGCGACTAACAAGTTAAGTGTAATCCATATATATCAAGCTTTTTTTCAACAAGATAAGTGTTTGATAGTAAGGGGATTTGGTATAATAGACCAAATAATCAATACTACTCGGGTGCTAGCATTTTAAAGAAGAATTAGGTTTTGGGAAAGGGTTAAAGGGTCAGGGTTAAAGCTTTTTTCTTGCCCTTTTTCCATTAACTGACAAATACTGACCAAAACCTTTCCCTGCTATATTTTTATTTAGGATAACCATACATGAGCACAATTTTGTTGGTAGAAGACAATCTCTCTTTGTTGAATTTGATGAAGAGTTATCTTGATGATACTGGTCATACTATCATTTCTACTACAGATGCCAAAAAAGCACTGGTGCAGGCAGTCGAACATAAGCCAGATATCATTATTACAGATATTGTAATGCCAGGAATGAGCGGTTTTGAGTTGTGCCGCAGCCTTAAAAAAAACCCAATTACTGGCAGTATTCCCATTGTAATGTGCTCTTCTAAAAATCAAGAAATTGACCGTCTTTGGGGAATGAAACAAGGTGCTGCGGCTTACTTAACTAAACCCTTTTCTCGAGAGCAGTTCATTCGCACGATAAACTTAGTTGTAGCTTGAGTTTTATTGGTTGTTAGAGAATAAAAAAGGGTTTGAGAGAGGTTCCAATCTTTTTCCTCTCTTACTCACTGTTGCCTGTTGCCTGTTGCCTTTTAAAAATAACCAAGAACCAACAACTATTAAGCTGATTCAGGCTTTGGTAGGGATGATGGATGGATCAGCAGTTCGGCCGTTGAGCGCTTCTCCACCATTTCCCTAGTAATAGCACAGCGGGTGACATCCTTACGAGAAGGTAACTCGTACATGATATCGAGCATCAATTCTTCTACAATACCCCGTAGTGCCCTAGCACCAGTTTTCCGACGGTAAGCTTCCTGAGCGATCGCTCGAACTGCATCCTGCTTGAACTCGAGCTGTACATTATCCATCTTCAGCAATTGTTTATATTGCTTCACTAGAGCATTTTGGGGTTCGGTTAAAATTGCCATCAGCGTTTCTTCATCAAGGGGATCAACGACCGCAACCATTGGTACGCGACCAATGAATTCTGGAATCAAGCCAAACTTCACCAAGTCATCTGGCTCTAAATGCCGCAGAATATCAGCTGTACGCTTCTCCTTCGACTGACTATCCCCTGGTTGAATAAAGCCCATGGACCGCTTGCCTAGGCGTTGTTCTACCACCTTATCCAAACCAACAAAGGCACCACCGCAAATAAACAGAATATTGCTGGTGTCAATTTGAATACAGTCTTGATAGGGATGTTTACGTCCCCCTTGGGGTGGCACGTTGGCGACAGTACCCTCCAACATCTTCAACAACGCTTGCTGGACACCCTCGCCAGAAACATCCCTGGTAATTGAAGCATTTTCACTTTTACGAGCAATCTTGTCTATTTCATCAATATAGATAATACCTCGTTGGGCTTCTTCTACATCAAGATCTGCTACTTGCAGTAGTCGCAGTAAGATATTTTCTACATCTTCCCCCACATATCCCGCTTCCGTTAGGGTAGTGGCATCTGCTACCGCAAAGGGTACATCCAAAATATTAGCTAAGGTTTGAGCTAAGAGCGTTTTACCACAACCTGTAGGACCGATTAGGAGAATATTAGACTTTTGCAGCTCTACTGAATCGTCTCCTCCTGGCTTACTATTCCCCGGTTGGATAAAACTCAACCGTTTGTAATGGTTGTAGACAGCAACACAAAGAGCTTTTTTCGCTTCTTGCTGACCAATAACATGCTCATCAAGATACTTCTTGAGTTCCCTAGGTTTAGGAATCTGACTTAAAGAAATTCCTTGAGGACGAGCGCGACGTTTTTGGGGTGGCTCTGAACTAGGTACTGGCTGGGGAACTGGAGCACCAGAATCGAGTAACTCCTCATCTAAAATTTCATTACACAAGTCAACACATTCATCACAGATGTAGACTCCTGGTCCAGCAATTAACTTGCGCACTTGTTCTTGAGACTTGCCACAAAACGAACATTTTAGATGGGAGTCGTATTTAGACATTTCTAGCCTCTTATTTAATAGGAGTGACAGTTGCTTCACGGGGAAGGTTCTGCCGGTCGATTACTTGGTCAATTAGACCATAATCTTTGGCTTGTGCTGATGACATGAAAAAGTCACGATCAGTATCGACAGTAATTTTCTCAACCGGCTGACCAGTGTGATAGGCAAGTAACTCATTGAGCTGCTGTTTATGGTAAAGAATTTCTTTAGCTTGAATTTCAATGTCTACTGCCTGTCCTTGAGCTCCACCAAGGGGCTGATGGATCATAATTCGAGAACTAGGGAGAGCCATACGTTTGCCAGCAGCTCCAGCAGTGAGTAGAAATGCCCCCATACTAGCAGCTAAACCAAAGCATATAGTAACAATATCCGGAGTAATCTGCTCCATTGTGTCATAAATTGCCATGCCAGCTGTTACCGATCCTCCTGGAGAGTTGATATACAACTGGATATCCTTTTCTGGATCTTCAGCTTCCAAATATAACATCTGGGCAATGATGGAGTCTGCTACGTTATCGTCTACCGGGGTTCCCAAAAAAATGATGCGCTCTCGCAGGAGCCTTGAGTAAATATCAAATGCCCGTTCTCCAACACCGGACTGCTCTACCACCATTGGGATAATATTACTGGTGCTGACGGAGTAAATATCGGGGCAACTCAAGTTAGTGAATTGGTAAGAACACTGGGATTGCAGCATAGAACAAAAGCTCGGAAACTATTAATTAACGGTGGTGATTTTTTCCCCAGCACAATTAGGCAAATGTAAGAACTATTCTTCTAGTGATCATTATGCCTTAGAAATCAGGGTTTTATCCTTGGAGCTTAAGCTCTCATTCCTCAACAGACGGCTCTGCTATAACATCAATTGTCTCAGTCGCCTGATCTGTTTCAACCTCTAGGGCTGCTATTTGAGTATCTTCTCCTTGTGTTGTTTCTTCTATTTCTTCTTCTGGAGTTAATGAACCTTTGGGTACTAACTCAATCGTAGCGTGTTCTTCTAGCCACTCAACAGCTTTCTGTTTAAGCAAATCAGACTCAACTACTTCTCTCAACCTGCCATGATCAACATTGTGACCAGAAAGCTGCTCCATCCATTCATTGATTTTGGCTTCAATTGCCTCTGGTTCAACTGTGAGAGATTCTCGCTTACCAACCTCTTCGAGTGCCAAAGATTGCTTGAGACGGACAATTGCCTCAGGACGAGTTTGTTCCTGCATCCGCTGTATCATGTCAGCTGTCAGTGTATCAGCAAGATTCATCCCCATCTGCTCAAGCTGCATCATACTTTGTCTGATCATTGTCTCTACCTCTTGATCAATCAAAGTTTTGGGTAGATCTACCTCAATTTTCTCTAACAGAGCCGCTACTAAGACTTGCTCCTTACTCTGAGCTGTTTCTTTGTCAGCTTTTTGTTGAAATTGTTCTGACAAAGATTGGCGCAATTCTTCAATAGTCTCCATCTCGCTGATTTCTTGAGCCAAGTCATCATCTAGCTCTGGTAACTCTTTTTCTTTAAGTTCCTGGAGAGTAATACTGAAAATTACCAACTCACCTGCTAATTCTTCTCGTGGATAATCCTCAGGAAACCTCACCAGAACTTCTTTGGTTTCCTCTGGGTTCATCCCTACAATTCCCTTAACAAAGTCTGCCAGAAACTTTTCCTCTTCTAGCTCAACTTGAAAATCACTTGCTTGACCACCAGGAATTATGGTTCCTTCCTCATCATTCCCTTCACCGGTAAATCTACCAGTGTAATCAACTACTGCCACATCCCCCATCTGGGCCGAACGTGATTCTACAGGAATGAGGGTAGCTTGTTCAACACGACGCTCTTCTAAAAATTTATCAACAGCTTCAGGATCAGGCTTAGTTTCCTCAGCCTTGACATCCAAACCACTGTAATCAGCTAAGTTTACCACTGGTGGAGTATCAACAGAGGCTGAGAAAGTCAGTGGTTCTCCCGGTTTAAACTTGCTGCTTAATTCCTCAAACTTGGAAATGAGCTTGTAGTTTCCTAATGCCTCAATTTTTTCTTGCTCAATCGCCTGCTTGAGGCTATCTTGAACCAAATCTTCAATCGCTGCCTCCTTAATTCTTTCTACTCCCATCCGTTGGAGCAAAATCTGACGCGGCACCTTTCCTTTGCGAAACCCAGGAATATTGGCAGAGCGAGAGAGGTTTTGTACAACCTTTTCGTAGACTTTTTTGGTCGTTTCGGCAGGAATCTCAATTTCCAGACCGAGCTGGCTATCGGGTAGCTTTTCCTGAGTAATTTTCATTGATGCTTTTGTTTCAGACAACTTAAGAGATGTGGCTAATCATTCCAGAGGTGATAATTCAAAGATAGTTGCTCAAGATGCTCTTTTAGAGTTAAATACAGCTTCTCATGGTATGCTATCTCTATATAATCGTTAAGCATATAGTATATCTTTACCTGACGCTCTCTTGTGAAGGATCAAGGCTTTTCCTAATGTTTTCGTATCTCAATGATTGTACATTAGGAGCCTTCCCACGAGCGGCGCTCACCCCTCCATAGTAATGAAACAAACACTCCCTACTCCCTACTCCCTGCTCCCTAACTCCGAAGGAGTGTTTATTGAAAATCAGAAAACACAAGCATGTTAATACAGGTAATAATAGTTGGTTTAACTCAATGGGTTTTATTTAAGATGGCAAGTATTTGTAAATGCAAGAGTTCAGGGTGACATTTTGCCACTTGGTGTAGCAAAACCGCGAAGAGTAGCGCTTTGCTATATTCTGCACCAGAAGCTTGGAGTTACTTAACTCTCCAGATGCGGATGTGCTACTAATACCCTCGACTAGCTTAACAAAACTTAATTATTTTTAGAAGAGATTGAGTAAATGTTGAAAATATATCTTGGATCGGTAAGTGGAGGAAATGCCATTGTCTAGTAAAGTTAGTGTTGCGATTTTAGGGGCAACGGGAGCAGTCGGCACAGAGTTAACCGACTTACTGCAAAGCCGAAACTTCCCTATTGCCAATTTGAAACTGTTGGCTTCAAACCGCTCAGCTGGTCGTACCATCTCTTTCCAGGGAGAAAATGTATTGGTAGAGGCGGTATCGGAAAATTCTTTTAAAAATGTTGATTTGGTTCTAGCTTCAGCTGGTGGCTCTACCTCAAAAGCTTGGGCAGCAAAAGCTGTAGAGAACGGTGCGATAGTCATTGATAATTCCAGTGCCTTTCGCCTGAATCCCCAGGTACCTCTGGTAATCCCTGAAGTCAATCCAGAGGCAGCAGCAACTCATCAAGGTATTATTGCCAACCCCAACTGCACAACAATTTTAATGGCAATGGCAGTTTGGCCTTTGCATCAAGTGCAGCCTGTGCAACGTATCATCGCCGCTACCTATCAGTCAGCTAGCGGTGCTGGAGCCAGAGCTATGGAAGAAGTGAAAACCCAAGCCAAGGCAATTTTGCAGGGTGAAACTCCACCAACAGACAGCTTTCCTTACCCCCTGGCTTTTAACCTATTCCCGCATAATTCCCCACTAAACGAGCAGGGTTATTGCGAGGAAGAAATGAAGATGGTTAACGAAACTCGTAAAATTTTTAACGCTCCTCAGCTAAGGATTAGCGCTACCTGTGTACGGGTTCCCGTCCTACGAGCTCACTCAGAAGCGATTAATCTAGAGTTTACTCAACCAATGTCAGTGGCCAAGGCACGAGAATTGTTAGTCAATGCTCCTGGAGTACGATTAGTTGAAGACTGGCAGGCGAATTATTTTCCAATGCCGATTGATGCCTCTGGTCGTGACGAAGTTTTGGTGGGTAGAATACGTCAAGACCTTTCTCACCCTTCTAGTCTAGAACTATGGTTGAGTGGGGATCAGATTAGGAAAGGAGCCGCCTTAAATGCCGTGCAAATTGCTGAGTTATTAGTGGCTCGTAATTGGCTAAAACCACCAGCGGTAGCAGTTTCCCATTAAAAAACTGGTTAAATGGATTGACAAGACAAAACTATGGGAGAAAATCAAATCCTAAACTGGTGGTTAGTTTCTCCACAGACAAATGACCAATGATCAATGACTAATAACCAATGACCAATGACCAAATGAGGAGTGAAAAAAGGGTGGTCAATTTTGGACGTGTGTTGACAGCAATGATCACACCATTTAAAGAAGATGGTAGTGTGAGTTATGAGGTTGCAGAGCAATTGGCAGCTCATTTGGCTGATAATGGCACAGATACTCTCGTAGTCTGTGGCACTACTGGTGAGTCTCCTACCCTCACCTGGGAAGAAGAATACGAGTTATTTAAAGTGGTGCAAAAAGCAGTAAAAGGCCAAGCCAAGGTAATTGCTGGAACTGGTTCAAACTCAACCAAAGAAGCAATCGCAGCGACACAAAAAGCCGCTAAACTAGGCATAGATGGTACATTACAAGTTGTTCCTTACTACAATAAGCCACCCCAAAGTGGATTGTACAATCACTTTTGTGCGATCGCACAATCGAGTCCGGATCTTCCCTTAATGCTCTATAATGTTCCGGGTCGTACAGGTCAAAATCTCCAACCAGAGACAGTTGCTCGTTTGGCTCAAATCCCTAATATTGTGTCAATTAAACAAGCCAATGGTGACTTTGACCAAGCCAGTCAAATTCGACTGCTAACGCCACCCGAATTTACTATCTATTCTGGAGACGATTCGTTTACTCTAGCCATACTAGCTCTTGGAGGAACTGGTGTTGTTAGTGTTGCTAGTCATTTAGTAGGTACTCAGCTCCAACAAATGATACAAGCTTACGAAGCCGGGAAGACTAATGTCGCAACTGAAATACACCTCAAGCTTTTTCCTTTATTTAAAGTTCTTTTTTGTACTGCCAATCCTATCCCTATCAAGGCAGCGCTCAAACTCCAGGGTTGGCAAGTCGGTTCTTGTCGGTCACCCTTATGTGAGCTAGAAACTGAGTTTGAATCAAAGTTAAACTCAGTTTTACAAGAGCTTTCTTTACTTTAAATATTTGTGATTGTTACTGGTAGCAAATTCTCAATAAAAAGGCAAGTCAGTTATACGATTAATTATTATTGAACTTGAATTATCTAAATAATCATAAAATTTTATATTAACTTCTGAACCATAGCAATTCTGGGATATAAAAGGGAAAAATAAAAGTTTATCTCGACATATTTTCCTCGAGTTATTTTTAAAAAATACTGTTTTTAAGGGAAAAGAGTGGCAATATTTTTATTAATTTTGGTAATATTTGAAGTCTATACTTGCATCTTTGCATCTTTTCATTGTTAGCTTTATCACACTTAACTAACCTTGTATAAAATGAAAACCCTAACCTTAACTGAAGCAAATGGCTAAACAAAAATCTGCACCTGCTATCAAAATTATTCCTTTAGGAGGACTGCACGAAATTGGTAAAAATACCTGTGTATTTGAATTCAACAATGAAATTATTCTTGTAGATGCAGGACTTGGTTTTCCCAATGATGAGATGCACGGGGTTAATATTGTCCTACCAGACATGACCTATCTGCGGGAAAATTGTCACAAGATTAAAGGTATGATTGTTACCCACGGCCATGAAGACCATATTGGAGGGATTGCCTATCATCTGAAGCAGTTTGATATTCCTGTTATTTATGGTCCGCGTCTAGCAATGGCTTTACTACAAGGAAAACTAGAAGAAGCTGGTGTTGCTGAACGCACAGTATTGAAAACTGTTAGACCCCGTGAGCAAGTCAAAGTTGGCTCTTACTTCCAGGTCGAATTTATTCGCAATACCCATTCTATTTCTGATAGCTTCACCATTGCTATTCGTACTCCAGTCGGTGTCATTATCCATACAGGGGACTTCAAAATTGACCATACACCAGTAGATGGAGAATTCTTTGATTTCCAAAGACTAGCAGAATATGGAGAAAAAGGTATTCTGTGCTTATTGAGTGATTCCACCAACGCTGAAGTTCCAGGACATACTCCTTCAGAAAAATCTGTATATCCCAATCTTGACCGTGTTTTCTCCCAAGCACCTGGACGAGTTCTGGTGACAACGTTTGCCTCATCAGTTCACCGATTGAATATTATTCTCCAGCTAGCGCAAAAACACAACCGGGTTGTATGTGTTGTTGGTCGTTCGATGCTCAATGTCATCGCTCAAGCCCGTAATCTCGGCTACATTCAATGCCCAGATAATTTATTCGAGCCACTGCACGTTGCTAAAAATCTGCCTCGAGAAAAGGTACTGGTTTTAACAACCGGTTCTCAAGGGGAACCTCTAGCAGCCTTAACCCGCATTTCTAAGGGGGAACACCGACAGATAAAAATCTGTGAAGGTGACACAGTGGTATTCTCTGCCAATCCAATCCCTGGTAATACCATTGCAGTGGTAAATACTATTGATCGGTTAATGATGCAGGGAGCTAATGTTATTTATGGACGCCATCAGGGCATCCATGTTTCTGGTCACGGTGCCCAAGAAGATCAAAAACTGATGCTTGCCTTAACTCGACCGAAATTCTTCATGCCAGTTCACGGTGAACATCGAATGCTGGTGCAACACGCCAAAATGGCGCAAACAATGGGTATACCAGCAGAAAATATGGTGATTACCAATAATGGCGATATTGTGGAATTGTCGGAGCAGAGTATTGGTGTTATTGACCAAGTCCCATCTGGAATTGAACTGGTGGATCGAGCTGGTGTTGTTCATCACGAAGTACTAAAAGAGCGGCAACAGTTGGCAGGGAATGGTGTTGTTACTGTAGCCGCAGCAGTCAGCTGGGAAGGTAAACTGCTTGCTAAGCCAGCAATTCACCTTCGGGGTGTTGTTTCAGGGGTTGAGAAGTCTCTTTTAGAAAAATTGGTGATCAGGACAATTGAACGAACGTTGAGCGATCACTGGAATGACTTTGCTAAGCCCTTGAAAGGCCAACAGAAAGATATCGACTGGAAAGGCTTGCAAGGAGAAATTCAGGGAGATCTCCAGCGCTTAGCTCGTCGAGAACTCCAAAGTCGTCCGCTGCTAGTATTTTTGCTGCAAAGTCCGGAGGAGCCACCAATGGATGTAAGAGGTAGACGCAGAAGATCAACTCCAAAGGCTTCCTAGTGTAAGAGTGTAAGAAGGCAGAAAGCTCCGATGTACTAAATCTGGGTTAGCTACCTGGTGTTTTGAGTAAGCTGGGGAACTGGAGGAGAAAAACCTTAGGAGAATAAGGTTGGTAGAATGGGCGGATTTATTACACCAAGATAATAACGCTGCATCTTCTTTTCCATTCCCCATTCCCGATGTATTCACTATTCCCGAGACAAGGAAACCTTCTTCAGCCAAATTTTGTCTTTTTTTCTCGTGACGTTCAAGATATTGATGAGTTATGCTAATATCTGTAATGAGTTATCCTAATAGTTGTTACTCCTGAACCATTACTTCTGGGCTTATCAAAGTCCAGTCAAATTGCCCCTAAAGTAATTTTTCTGTGATGTAGTGTTTCAAGAGAACAGTTTGCCTTTAAAAATTTTGATAAATACGATATTTATATTTACCACCATCAGTTAGTATTTTTTCTTATCGCGATACTACTGTTGTTGACTAACTTTACCTAGACTAATCCTGTTTTAAGATGAGCTGCGAATAACAGCAGCACATATCAACCCTCAAAGAGCGTTAAGAGGGTTGAACACTACTGAACCAGGACACCTGTAATAACAACTTTAGCTTTGCCAAGCAATACACCGTTTACCTCTGTCAAGAGGAAATTAAACAGAAATTTTACGAAATTGCTTCCGGTATGAGCTAGTGAGCAGTTGTAGTTAAGTTACAGGCGATCCAGTTCGCTGTTTTTAGACACAGGAATTTGATTATGAGTGTATTCGAGTATACAGCAAAGAAGCTATCTATTTCAAGTTGGATTTGGATTCATTCACGAAAGTCTTCCCTAAAAAACACAATCCTGGCTCAACCCCTCAAAACTAAGCCAACCTTTAACCTGTTGCAACCCGCACGGAAGTGGCTTAACCAAATTAAAGTACATAACCCGAAACAGGCACACTACCTCTGCCAATTGATCCCCGCACAATGTCCTTTCGAGCGGGACATCAAAATCTTTGGTCACACTCTGCTTCACATTCCACCCCTGTGCAAACTCAATCCTTTCTATGAGGAAACAGTAGCGCTGCGCTTCCGAGCAATGTGTTATTTAGCAGATGAATGTGGTGAAGATATCTCCGCTTACTGCTAAGATTCCTGAACGGGAATTTTAGCTTTGGGCGTCGGGCAACCGCGCCTCCAGTAAGACATCATGGCCATTATTGTCCTCAAAGCGTGGTATAGACAGCATTATGAACCAGTTAAAGAACTCGAACAACGCCCTCAAGACCTACGCTTGAGTAAAAGTAGCTTGCTTAAGTCAGGTTTAAGAGTTGATTTTTTGGACGATAGCCAGGATGTCAAAAACACAGAATGGTTTAGGCGCTACCTAGAAGGGGAAGCTGTCGAGTTTTATATCGAAGGTAGTGGCAGTTACGCTATCTCCAATATTGACTTGATTTCTCACGAAATCTACTTCACCAAGTTAGATGTGATGGCACAATTGGAGCCCATCATCTTTTTGAGCTGCCAAACTGAATACGATGCTGCTAGTGAAGCTCTAACTAATACCTTGAGCAATATCTTGGAAACTTTGAATCAGCGTTTACGTGTATCTCTAACCTTAGAAAAATCCATCCGCAAAGCTGGTGAACCCATGCGGTTGAGCAGCACCCAGATGCGCAAAATCCGCAAAAGTCTGATCTTTGTTGCTGATGGGACACCAGTAGTTGCGATGGATAAGGAAAATGTGCCTCTAGTGATACCTAGTCCTAATGTTTGTGTGGAACTTGGTTATGCTTTAAGCGCCAAACGTCAGGAACAAATTTTGCTAGTACAGATGGAACGTCCCAATTTATCAGGGCAGTTTCCCTTTGACTTGCCTAACTACCAACAGCTGTCATTTAGGGAGCAAAATGACCTACAACCATCCCTATCAGGGTTGATAGAAACTATACTCCAAAAGTTTAATTTATTGACCTGATTTAGGTCTGAGGTGTATCTTGCTGATCTATTAGCCTAACTAGGCGTGATTTTCCACCCTGTTAGTTTCATAATAATTTGGATGGACTGAGGAATAATTTTCCATGCCAAGAAAGCCAGATGAATACGCTGTACACATCCTTTTGTCCGGTGGACACCGGGAAGAAGTGCGTTTTACCACCATTCAAGAGTTTCAGAAGTGGTACAGCGGTGAACTAATGCCCAAAGCTACCTCTCAGGACTTTATCAGCGTACCGATAAAAAATGTCAAGAATGAGTACTTTGTGGTGCGTCCTTCCAGCGTCAATGCTATTCGTGTTGAACCTGTCTACTCTGGTAGTGTCGAGCGCTTTTAGGATGGTTGGTGAGAAATAAACTGCTAAGTAGGTCGGCACCATTAAAGTTAACTGGTGAGGATCGTGATTAGTCATTGGTAAGGGTTTGACCCTTATTTAATTTTTAGTCGCATAGTTCGGCTTATTTCTGCCTGCCTACACTCAATACCTCTTATCCTTTTGTTGGAAAGACTTCTGGAGATTAGTTAACTTTTTTAGTTGAGTATGAGAAAAAACTTTACCTGGCTCTCTCTTGGTTTAGCTATAGCTATCCTAACTGCTAGCCCTTCTACCCTGGCTCGTGTACCACTACAACCAGTAAGCTCAAGTTCTAGTCACCAAATGACTAATTCCTTGGGTTTTGATGAGCAACTGTGGGGGAGCTTAGAGCAACCTGGGGATCGTGAGGCACTGTTAACATCTATAGATAACAGCCTGCGCTACCTTAATACACCTGCTGCTATCCGAGCTTACCAAAGGTATCCAGTCAGGGGAGTAACCCTAACTCGTGTCCGACGCTCCCTACTCCGTTTCCGTGAACTATTACTCACAGCTAATTCCCCAGCAGAACTACAAGCAGCTATCAATCGGGAATTTGTTTTCTACCAGTCAGTTGGTAACGACAATCAGGGTACAGTCTATTTCACTGGCTACTTTGAGCCAATTTATGCCGCCAGTCGGACACCAAGTACCGAATATCGCTATCCTATTTATCGAAGACCTGCTAATTTGGAAAGCTGGCGCAAGCCTCACCCAACTCGTGCTCAGTTAGAAGGAGTAGATGGTATGGGTTTAAACAGTCCACTGCGAGGTCAAGAACTTTTCTGGTTACGCGATCGCTTTGAGGCTTTTCTTGTTCACATCCAAGGTTCTTCCCGACTCCATTTACCTGATGGGAACATAGTAACTATTGGCTACGCAGGTAGTACGGATTACCCCTATAACAGCGTTGGCCGAGAACTTGCCAAAGATGGTAGATTGCCCCTAAGTGGTATGACTCTACCGGTGATGACCAACTATTTCTACAAAAACCAGGACTTGATGAGTCAATATTTGCCTCGGAATAAACGCTTTATTTTCTTCAAGGAAACCTACGGAAAACCTGCTACTGGCAGCCTCCAGGTACCTGTAACTGCTGAGCGCTCCATCGCCACTGATAAATCCCTAATGCCTCCAGGAGCGCTGGCACTAATTGATGCTCCCGTTCCCTTTCCCAATGCCAATGGTCAACTTGAATACCGTAAAGTAAGTCGTTACGTGCTTGATCAGGATGCTGGCAGTGCCATTAAGGGTGCTGGTCGTGTAGATTATTTTATTGGTACTGGTCAGGTCGCAGGTATTCGTGCTGGTAGTATTGGTGGTCGGGGAGAACTGTATTACCCACTACTGAAAAATTGAGCTAATAGAGGCTCCTAGTGCAAGAAGGCAGAAGGCAGAAGGCAGGAGGCAGGAGGCAGGAGGGAAGAAAGCTTGTACAGTAAGCTTTTTGACCTTTTTTCACTGCTGGGTTATTTCCGCTGCGCTGCACTAGTGGTCGATCCAAGCTAATGAATGTAGGTTGGGGAGAACGAAGTGAAACCCAACCCACATTTTTTTTGAGGTAAGTGATGCTTTTAGAACTAAAACGATTAACTGTACCACCAGGACAGCGGGTGTTATTGGATGAGGTTAGTTGGGATGAATTTGAAGCGATTTTGGAGGAGTTCGGCGAACATCGTGCCGCACGAGTTGCCTATGACAAGGGAATTTTGGAGATTATGACGCCATTACCGGAACATGAAAGCGGAAAGGTTTTCATCGGCGATTTTATTAAGGCTATCCTTGAAGAGCTAGATATTGAATTTTTGAGTTTAGGATCGACTACTTTTAAAAATCAAGCCATGCTCCAAGGCATTGAACCTGATGACTGTTTTTATATCCAAAATGAAGCTATTGTTCGAGGAAAAGATCGCTTAGATCTAACCATCGATCCACCACCAGATTTAGCTTTAGAAATTGATATCACTTCTCGAACTCATCAAAATATCTACGAAGCCCTAGGCATTCCAGAACTCTGGCGATTTGAGAACGGTAAGTTACAAATCAATATTTTACAGCCCGATGGCAAATATGCCAGACAAGAACGCAGTAGTATTTTTCCCGATTTACCTCTCATGGAAAACTTACCAAAATATGTCCAGACAAGTAAAGTGATCGGTCGAAATAAAACTATGAAACTTTTCCGGCAATGGGTGAAAGACTCCGTTGTAAACAATTAGTATCTGTCTTCAAGTGCATAATTATAGACTTTTCTGCATGTCTCAAGATAAGTTTCAATATAGTTGGTGCATCAGCTGCTTGTGAATTAGCTGTGCCAGGGTTTGGCGAAACTGAGTAAATTCAAATCTGGCGATAGTTTGTTCTCGCAATATCTTCGGTTGAAATAGTAGGGGATTAGGGTGAGTATGCTGTAAAATTTGGCTCAGGTTGTGGGCGATCGCATTGACATCTGTTGGGTCAACTAGACATCCCAATCTACCATCAACTAGAGGATCTACTGCTCCATCCTGGTTACCTGCCAACACTGGTTTCCCACAAGCGAGAGCTTCTAGATAGACAATGCCAAATCCTTCCCCTTGGCTTGGCATAGCGAATACATCGCAGAGATTATAGTGGTCGCAAAGTTCTTCATCTGGGATAAATCCTGCTAGAGTGACGCATTCTTGTAAATTCAGCTTCTCTATTACAGATTTAATCCAGGGATAGTTCCCTTTACCCGCCAGGATATAGTGAACCTTGGGGAGGTGAGAGCGAACTTCATCTAAGGCATGGAGAATTTGTTCGTACCCTTTATATTGAGCTAGACGTGCTACCGTGAGGATTATCGGTTGTTCTGGGGTCAATCCGTAGCGTTGTAGGAGATAACGAGGTTTAGGATTTGGCTGAAACTGGGTGGCGATAAATGTATTAGGTAAAACAGAGACTTTGGCTGGGTTGAGTTGTTGTTCCTTGAGGAAGCGATCGCGAGTATAGTTACTTACAGCAATAACTTGGTTAGCATGGCGCAAAGCAGTCTGAAGTAGAGGATGTTCTAGATTCCAGGCTTCAAGTCCGTGGATAACTACCCAGTAAGGTACACCAGCGATACGTTGGAGCCAGTAGCAGGGAATGCTGTAGTTAACATGGGTGGTGATGATTAGGGTAGGTTGTTGCTTAATTCCCTGGCTAATTAGTTGGAAAGTGAGCAGGAGGCTTTGGAGCAACTGAGGTAATTTGCCTAAGCAGTAAAAGTTAGTTTGGGGTAGGAATTGAGAGCGAAGATCAGTTGGTTTGTCATATTTGAGGAAGACATCGTAGTGAGCCTCAGGATAGAGTTGCTGTAATGCCTGAAGTAAGAAGGCGGAGTAGACTTGAACTCCACCTTTGAAGCCGAAGATATTCGGAAATGCCAGATAGAAATGGTGCCGGTTGTGTAATTTTTTTGACATCTGGTAGTTTCAAACAACAAACAACAAACAACACTACTCACCATCCTTGCTTTTCTACTAAATCAATACACAATTGATTCACTGCTTCTTTATCTACATGAGGAGGTAGAGTAGACTGAGTATAAGCCATATCAAGCCCCTGATACAGGTCATTAGCAAGAGTCATTACCTGTTCATAGTTATACTCTCCTCGTTTAATTGCCAGCAGTTCAGCTGCATCACCTGTTTCTCGACGATCAACAATTAAGTTTTGAGTCTCTAAAACTTCAATTCCAGTCCTCAATAGTCGAATTGCTTGCATCGCAAACTTACAATCGTAGCCAACAGATGCTTCCATTGCTGCTCTAGCTGGATTGCGATTTTTCTGCCACTGTTGATAATTTTTGTAATCTCTACGAGCATTCTGATACTGCTGATTTATTTGCAGTAATTTAATAAATTCCTTGGAGCTATTAGTTAGTTTTTGCGTATAATCTAAAGTTTCCTCTGGTAGTGAGTATTGTCTTAAGACTCCTTTAAAATCAATTTCAGCAGTTAGCAAGTTATGCAGAGACTCTGCTGGCTCTAAAAACTGGATACGCTCCCTGATGAGCAGGTAGAGATATTCCAGAAAAGCATTGATTTCAGTTACTGTTAAGAGTTGATTTGACTCTAAACCAAAATCTTCTAGCTTCGGTTCTTTAGTGGGAGGATTGAGTAACCAACGACGGTGAGACTCTAGTTTCCTGATTTGAGCGTAACCATATCCTGCATAAGTGTGCTTCACTTTTTTGGAGAGAAACAGTCGCTTATGCTGTTGCAAGATTGCGCCAACTTCTGTGAGGTACAGATAGTCTTTGAACCACAGTAGTTCTAGAATATTAGGGTTATTATCAGCTGATAGTTTTAAAAATTTCTTGAGTTCATAGATACAGGTATCTTGAGACAAGTAAGAAAATTGACCTACTTCTTCTGTCCAGCCTTTGTCTTTTTGTTCAATCTGGTTAAATCCTAGGTAGTAAGGTTTGCTCGCTACAAAAACGCCACGATAGTCATAATCAGAGGTTTCTGTCGCTAATCCGTAACCTCTAGAACCGGTTAAGGCAATCAGAATTGTTCGATTTTCAATTTCTTGGCGATTCATCAGATTTTAGATTTACTCTCTGCTTCCTACGCTAACAGAGAAAATTATCCAATGGAGAAGCTAGAAGATTAAAACGCTCTTACACAGGGTATAGAGTTGCTTAAGGTGATTTTTGATAAAGTAAAGTACCCTTAAATCGAAGGGATGGTGCGTTACGCTATCGCTAACAGCACCCTACTGGACTGATACCAAACCGCATCTAAAAAGCCAATTACTACACTTTGATATTAAAGATGGTAAGATTTGGCTTCAGCAAAATACTACTGATATTGATGTAGGTAAATGGGTGTTCCCAAAGAAGACATTGTATTCGGACTGCACCCTCCCTACAAACGCTAAACAATTGCATGATCAGCTAGATTAGAGAGGTTATTCTCAAGGCTGAACTCAACTTTAAAATCTGTAGCTTTAACCTTTGGAATAACTTTGCCTTTATCTTTCATTAGCTCAACTATTCCGTATCTTTCTAAAGTTTTGAGTGTCCTAGATAAGTTAGATTTCTTCCGATGAGTTAACGCTTCAAGCTCTGAAATAGAACCTGGTTCATGGTTAATAATTATTTTCAGCAATTCTTGATTTTCCTGACTCAATACTTGAGCGAGCGATTTCATCGATTCAAACCATACCTTAGGTTCATCTTCTCGTGGTTTATATTGACCTTTGGCGATCGCTATAGTTCTTTGTCTATAACCTTCTTTAGAAAGGATACCTATTTTCATAACTGGAGTTTCCATGACAGTTACCCATTATTTTCATCAATAATGCGATTCACATCATTCCAAAAATCTTCTAATAGCTGACCTGCACTATCAAACTCATAAGGTTCTACAATATTTTGCTTGTGTTTATGATCCCAGACGATGCGATTAGCCGTATATTTATTACCTTTACGTTTTATTCCATGTGCATTATCGTATCCGATAATTCTTTCATTTCTACTGTTATGTAAAGTTAAACTATATTTTATGCCATGAGGAATATGCTCATTTGGAGTCACCTTTCTAGCTTCAAATTTCGTCCAATAGCCGTTTTCCATGGGAAAGATTTCCCCATTCAGATCAAGTAAAGTTTCAAGTCCGTAGTCCCGATCTTCTTGGCTCACAATATATCTGTCTTTATATTTTGTAGAGACAGTTATTACTAGATGATAACTTTGTTCTATCTCTTTTGTCAATCTATGATGTTGGGTAACAATTGTACAATGGAAAAACTAGTATGGAATTGCGCTTAATTGGTTATTTTTTTTAGTTGTTTGTCGGGAAGAGCCCTGTAAATTGGTATAAATTTTAATCAACTCTCTCTCTAACTAGCCGAATACCTTCCCAGGCTGGTATTCTTCCTGCTTGTCGCTCATCTAGTAATACCAAGTAAACATAAAGCGGGTAAATGTCATCTATCTTTTCTTGATACTTGTGACTGATAGCTTCACTCTCTTGACGGCTTAAATTAATTTGCTTTAGCGCCTCTTTATTTTGGGATAGTGCCTTATAAGTTACTGACAACACCTGATAGATAACAATCAAAAAAAGCAGAGGGAAGTACAAAATAAGGAAATCACTAACTTCGTCTGCTTCAATTCTATCTTTGAGGTCACGGTAGAGCTCGTCATTGAAGTCACCTTTGAGGTCATGGTTGAGGAAGTGATTGAGTTCGTTGTAGAGGTCGCGATTAAGATCACGGTAGAGTATACGGTCAAGGATACGGTAGATGTCCCGGTTCAGGACGCGATTAAGATCGCGGTAGAGCACACGGTCGAGGATACGGTATAGGAAGCGATCAAGGAGGCGGTAGAGGACACGATCAAAATTGTGGTAGAGGATGCCGTCGAAGTCACGATCCTGGAAGCGCTCAAGATCGCCGTATATATCACCGTTGATGTCAGGGTTGAGGTCGCGATTTAGTTCGTGGTAGAGATCCCGGTTGAGGAAGCGGTTAAGGAGGTAGTTGAGCTTGCGATTAAAATCGCGATTGAGGTTGTAGTTAAGAATAATGACTTCAGCTAAATTACTGTGCCAGTCTTGCCACTGAGCTGCATCTATTCCAGCAATTACCTTCTCGCCTCTATTATCCTTGCACCAGCATCCAATCTTTTGTTCTGTAACTGGATATTTCTCTACTTCAGTTAAAGTGGGCAGTCTGTACCTAAATCCCAAGTTAGAGTGCAGTTGAGTCAACCATTGACAAAATTTTTCTGCATCGCTGGCTCGTACTCCGGTAATCGGCTTTTGAGCATCTCCAGGGGGAAACCTATAGTTTTTCCAATGATCCGGCTGGCACTTTTCATTCATGAAAAACTGATATTCTGCGCAGGTGATGTAGTTTAGGTCAATTTCGACATGCTCATCAATTGGCACTAGATTTCTTAGTCGTCTCGATAGCAGTAGGTTAGCTGCTAACTGGAATCTTTCAGTCATCAGCTCTCCTAAATCTGCCTCTAACCTCGTTTCTAGCTGCTGCTGCACCTCTGGGTAAACACTCAATCCCTCTTCTAGGCAATCATAAGCTAGTGCCATCGTCTCAACTGATGGAGAGGGTAAAACTAAAACAGCAAGAATTAGGTTACTAGCATTAGTCTGAGCAGCATAGAGACGGATAGTTTCAGTCCACCAGGAATGATTAATATTCCCAATTAAGAGCTCCTCTTGCTTTGTTTCCTTGATCTCAACAGCGGCTAAATATTCCTGAAAACTCAGATGAGCAAATTCATAAACTCCCACTTCCTTTTCCACTAACAACCCACTGAAATCCTTAATTTGCTCAAGGAACTTCTGGGAATTTGCTGCACTACCAGCCACCTCTGCCAACTGGTTTTGCATCAGTGAGACTCCCTCTGGCATAGTAAATTCGCGAGTTTCTTTCTCCATGAGAGCTAGTGCCAGCACTTGCAACACTGATTGCTTTTGGGTTGCTGTTAGAGGTTCGTCAATCTTCTTTGCCCTCTGTCGCCTTTCGAGTAAAACTTGGCAAATTTCCTTATAAAGCTCAACCCGCTTTCCTGGCAGAGCACTACCGCGACGGTGAACAGTGGCAATCATAGTAAGTAGCAAAGGGTTAACTGCCATTGCTACTAAGGGTGAGCTACTTCTAATCCTTTTAATCAAGTCATCAGCTTGTTGTTGAGCTTCTTGCTGTACTCCCAAATCTTTTACTCCAGCTCGACTCATCACCTCAGTTTGGAAATACCAGCTGTGAATAAACTGTTGTACCTGCTTCCAGTTGAAAGATTGTACTTCTAAGACTGTTAGCCCTTGTTGTAACCGTGCACTCTGATAACCAAAAGGTCGAGAAGTTAGGATAAAAGGAGTATCTGGATAAGTTTCCATCTGCTCATCCACCCAACTGCTAACTTGTTGGCGCTGGGTTTCATCCGCAACTTCATCCAACCCATCTAGCATGACTAGACATTTGCTTCGCCGTAATTTGTTGGCAAACCAGTTAGGAGGTGGGTTAAGGGGCTTCACTTGTTGAGTAATCAACTCTGCCAAAGGTAGTTTTTTCTCAACAATTACCTGACGTACATCTTTGAGATACAACAACACCGGAATTAGTTTTGGCGCTTGGGGATGCAGTTTTCGCTCTTGCTTGCTGGCATAAGTGAGAGTCAAATATCTCAGAAGTGTTGTTTTACCAGAACCTGGAGCCCCCAAGACTGCTATGCGTCGAAATCCCGGATTTTGAACCATTGCTGCTAAAAAATCCCAGATTTGCTTTTCCTTTGAGTTTTCAAGTTTACCCCTTTTATTCTCAATCATTAAGCCTGTTGGAAATGCTTTATTGAAAGCAATCTTCAGTGGCACAAATACCTTTTGCAATGCCAAGATGCGGTCTTTATCCAATCCCTGTGTCTGATAATCTCGACAGATATAGACTAAGCTTCGGTAATATTTGTGCTTAAAGTTCCAGGTTATCAGGCTACTTAGGAAATTGATGATACCTGTTGCGATCGCATCTATTCCTTGCTCCACTAGCGGACCTAATCTCAATTTACTCTGTTGTCTGAGCTTGTTGAGCAACCGGAAAATAATTGGTAAAAACAGGATGAATATTGTTAAAACTAGAAAAGAAACTGCTGCTATCCATTGCCCCTGCTGCAAAAAATGAACTGCTATCCCTAGTCCAACACCAGAAGGAACCCAGATCAACCTCCTTTGCCAGATTCTCGGTAACAGTAGCACAGGTGGCAGAACAATTCCCACAACAAACAAACCTAGGGACGAGTAGAAAACAACAGAGGTAAATTCAGCTGGTACTTGCTGGAACCTGATAAGACTGTAGAGAATTCCACCTCCTATCAGAGGTAAAAAGCCAACTAACCAATTCTGCTTCCCTGGTGCTGGATAGGACTGAGATTTACTGGATAATTCCAGAATAAACAGCGCTACTGTACATCCTCCAATCAGCCAAAAAATTACGGAATTGTGAATCTGTAAATCCTGTTTCCCTGGTAATTGGTTAATCAGCCAACAAAAGAAACCATTGCTCGATATTACCAGCAGTGGTTGTAGCCAATCTTTCAATTTGGGCATTGGTAATAGTAATGAGTGTCTGCTGACAACAGCCTATTGCTTCCCAGTTTAAGCGATCAGCTCTGCTGGTGCCGGAGGCAATCGCTTTGGGAGTTGGTGAGTGTAAATATCTCCCGCAGTCCAATTCCTAGTTAAAAATGCTTAACCGAGTAGTATTGCTCCCCTTCGATTCAAAGAAATCACTCGATTTTTTGTTAAAAAAGTTTAATTTGTTAAAAAACTATAACTTTGAATAACAATCTTGATATTGACTTGAGTGAAAGAAAAGTATTGCAAACATAGTCAAATAAATATTGCAAAATAACTCAAGTCACTCTTGAATACTCATAATTTAATTACACAGGCATAATTGATTTTGTCTGAAATTTTGAGATTATTCCTCAACCCATCAGGAGACTAGTGTTATGGGTATTTACAACCTATTTATCAGCATCACAGAGTATATTTCTGAAGCAGTAGTCAGAATCTTCGGTCCTAATGATGACGCTTATCCGGCTACTGGTCTACAGCCATTTAGCGATGATCCTTATAAGCCTAGAAGGGCCGATTGGTAGAGATTGATACCTAATTATTTTGAAAAATTTCTGAGGTTGACTTTTATTAGTTGGTGAAGAAAGTGAGCTTTTCTTCACCAGCTTTTTTATTTACTGATGAAGCATTCTTCCTCTGTTCCCAATTCCCAATTTTCAAACTAGAAATTGACATAAGAAGAAAGCTAGTGCTGCACTACCGATAGGCACTGTAAGATTATCAATTCCTAATTTAGAGAAAGTTTCTACAATAGTAGCAAATAAAGCGATCGCGACTGAAACTAACCAAGTTTGCCAAAGATTACCCTGAACCTTCAACAGAATCAGACTGCTGACAAGATAGCTAGCGAGAAACATTGCTAGGGATCCTTCCCAGCTTTTTTTAATACCCCAGATTTGATATTGATGCTTACCCCATTGTTGACCGATCAGTCCAGCAAGTCCATCTCCCCAAGTCATGATTAAGATCCCAATTGCAGCATATTGGTATTGTTGTAGGGGCCAAAACCAGGCAATAAGGACACCGATACTGACTGCGTAGAAGAAAGTGCCTAGGCTTTGGCGTCCGACGCTGTTGATACCAGGTAAAATTGGAAACTGGTAAGACAAAAGTGCGATCGCACTAGTAACTATGGAAGCTGCGATACCCACTGTTTCAGGTATTTGCAACCACCAAGCAATTAAAATGACGTTGCCGCTGCCGATGTGAACTATCTTACGGCTAAGTTCTGATTTGTCATCAGTATATCGATGTAGAGTTTCCGCTAAGAGGACAATAATAACCAAACCCAAGGCAACGATACCAATTTTGAGCCACAGGGGTGAGATGGATTCTAACCAGGGTAGAGAATGCAAGAAAAATAATTCTAAATTCTAAATTCTAAATTTTAATACCCCTACTCCCTCGAACACAAGTGCCATTGAATAGCCCAAAAATATATCATCAAAAAGAGATAATTTATCTTGGCAAGGGTTTGTATGAAAACTTTACTCATTTGGTTGATTCGAGGCTACAGAGCCTTTATTTCTCCTTTATTCCCCCCAAGCTGCCGTTTTCAACCCACTTGCTCGCAGTATGCTTTAGAAGCAGTAAATCGCTTTGGTTGGTGGCGTGGTAGTTGGTTGGCAATGCGGCGCATATTACGCTGTCATCCTTTTCATCCTGGGGGTTATGATCCAGTCCCACCAATGGCTAGTCCTAAAGCAAGGGAGCAGGGGGAGTGAGGTAGGCAAGTATAGTCCAAAAATTGGATAATTTATTTCTTGGAGTTCCCTAAAACTAATCCCGTTACCAAAAACGTAACCAGTGCTTTATCACTAATCAGTTGCTTCTACAATCAAATTTCAGTCAAGATTCCTCATGTTGAACACCGTGGGACTCCCATAGTACCACGGTTTTTTTTATCTGGAAGTCGCCAAAAGACATTTAGGACTTACGCACTCAACTTATTAGCCTTTAACAAGAGAGCCTGGGAAATTTAATTCCCAAGCTCATTACTAGGAAGTTTCTAGAATTAAGTGCTCCAGAGCAACGTCGTTAAATCAGCTTTAAAGATCTGAAAATGGACTTTGAATCTTTGAAGTTTTATTTTGGGGAACTTCCCGACAATTGGCTGAACTTAATTAATATGTCATTGAGTTCAACCCTTCTAAACTAACTCTGCCATTTCTGAGCAACGAGTTCAGCCAAATCTACAACGCGCTGAGAATAGCCCCATTCGTTGTCATACCAGGCAACAACTTTGACCATATCACCACCCATAACCATTGTCAGACTAGAATCGACAATGGAAGAAGCATCGCAACCCTTATAGTCTGATGAAACTAGGGGCTCATCGCTGTATGCCAAAATGCCTTTGAGTGAGTTTTCTGCAGCTTCTTTTAGCACCTCATTTACTTGCTCAGCAATTGTGCTTTTCTCTACTTGCACTACCAAATCAACTACAGACACATTTGGTGTAGGCACCCGCAGAGCAATACCATTGAGCTTGCCCTTGAGTTCTGGGATGACTAGAGCTACAGCCTTGGCAGCACCTGTGGATGTCGGCACAATGTTCATCGCAGCGGCTCTTGCCCTGCGGACATCCCGGTGACTAGCATCCAGCAAGCGTTGGTCACCAGTATAACTGTGAGTAGTGGTCATTGTTCCCTTAACAATACCAAAACTATCATTTAGCACTTTAGCGAAGGGAGCTAGACAGTTAGTCGTACAACTAGCGTTGCTAACTACATCATGCTTACCGTGTTCATAGTCTTGATCATTGACACCCATCACATAAGTACCAATATCACCCCCCTTGCCTGGGGCCGTAATCAGCACCTTTTTAGCTCCCGCTGTAATATGCTGGGAGGCTCGCTCTTTGGTAACAAAAACCCCAGTCGATTCGATGATTAGGTCAATACCCCAATCAGCCCAAGGTAAGTTTAAGGGATTGCGATCAGATACGCATTTAATAGTTTTGCCGTTAATCATCAGAGAATTATCATCAGCGCTGATGTCGGCATCCAACTTACCCAGCATGGTGTCGTATTTCAGCAGATGGGCATTAGTTCTTGGGTCAGAAGTATCATTGATGCCCACTAACTCTAAGTTACTATTTTCTCTGGTTAACCAGCATCTGGCAAAGTTGCGTCCGATGCGTCCAAACCCGTTGATCGCTACTCTAATCACTACGTCTTGCCCTCTTTATTATTCTCTTCAAGCTCAGTTAGTATCTTTTAGCTGACCCCGATCATATCGCAAAGGATGAAAATTTCTAAGCCTATATTGTTGACTATATAGTCATGTATCAATTGTTATTGATTAAGCCACGATTGACCTTAACAGAGAATTCGTCAGCTAACTCTGTTACCTGGGATGCATCGTTAATAGTTATTATCGTTATCCCTGGCTAAACTGTCCGGAGTCAGAATAATTTTGGGTGTCTAATAATCTAGAGCGTCTGTTTGACCATCTGTGGGTAAAAAGATCCAATTATGGAACAACACAGTGTAAAGATACAGTTAAGCTATAGCACAATGGCGGTCATCAGAGTATGCAAAGCAAAAAAAATTTGATAAATTTTTACTTTGCTATATCTTGAAAAATCAATTCTTGATATGATAGCGCGTGATATTGGCACAGTTGGCTTGTGTGGTATGGTGTGTAAGGAGTTAAGATGACGAATATTGTAGATTTTAGTGGGAAACCATTTCATTTCATCGGCATTGGTGGAATTGGAATGTCAGCCCTTGCTTATGTTTTAGCAAAGCGTCAAATACCTGTATCTGGGTCAGACCTCCGTTCAACGCATATTACTCAACGTTTACAATCAGTAGGTGCTCATCTTCTTGAAGGTCATAACCCAACTAACTTAGAATTTTTCCTAGGGAAGACAGAGCCAATTTATCAAGAATTATCGACGACAACCGTTGGCATTAGCTCAGATCAGGAAGTTTCTTCTGGACTTTGCCTAGCCAGTCAACCTAGAGTGGCGTCAAAAATTTCATCAAGCTTACCTCAAGTTATTTGTTCGAGTGCGATTAATCCAATTAATTTGGAGTATCGGGCAGCCCAAGACCAGGGCTACCCAATTTTTCATCGCTCGGACTTGCTCGCCGCTTTGATTGAAGATTACCATAGTATTGCGGTTGCTGGGACTCATGGTAAAACCACAACGAGTAGTTTAATTGGGTATGTGCTGCTGCATTCAGGTTTGGATCCAACCATTGTCATAGGAGGAGAAGTAGACGCTTGGGACGGGAATGCACGCTTGGGTGATGGTCCCTATCTAGTTGCTGAAGCTGATGAATCTGATGGTTCTCTAGCCAAACTCTCTGCCAAGATTGGTGTGGTTACAAATATTGAGTTAGATCATCCAGACCACTACGAAAATTTAGAAGCGGTAATTGAGACATTCGAGACTTTTATTCAACACTGTCAAACCCTTGTAGGGTGTATTGATTGCGAGACCTTGCGATCGCATTTCAAGCCTACCATCAGCTATAGCTTGCATCGGGATACGGGTGCTGACTACAGCGTTGATAGCGTATCGTATCACACGGACGGCACCACTGCTCGAGTTTGGGAAGGCAATGAAGTTTTGGGTGAGTTGCATTTGAAGCTAGTAGGTCAACACAATCTCAGTAATGCGCTAGCAGCAGTAGCTGTAGGAAGACACCTGGGTTTAGAGTTTGATGTAATTGCTTCGGGGCTTGCTACTTTTGAGGGAGCCAAACGCCGATTTGAATATCGGGGTCAGCGTAATGGTATCTGTTTTGTCGATGATTATGCCCACCACCCCAGCGAAATTCAAGCAACCCTTGCTGCAGCACGTTTACAAGTCAAGGAATCAAAGCGAATTGTTGCCGTTTTTCAGCCCCATCGTTACAGCAGGACCTTGACATTTTTGCCAGAATTCGCAGAATCTTTTAGCAAAGCAGATCTAGTTATTGTCACAGATATTTACAGTGCTGGTGAACAAAACTTAAGAGAAATTACTGGTGAGCATTTGTTAGAGGCGATCGCAACTCATCACGAGAGGGTGTATTACCAACCAACTCTAGAGTCAGTTTCCAGATTTCTTTCTCAAATCCTCCAACCTGGAGATCTTGCCTTATTTCTAGGAGCTGGTAATCTCAATCAGATTATTCCACAGCTAATGGAGTTTTATCAAAAGGCTGACAAATACTAGTAGATCAGCATTAAGCCAGAAATTCTGAGTTCGGTTAGCCCTTAGCAGAAAAACTGCTTGGATACCAACTCATTTGCCTCACGACCAATTGGCATTCTTTTCACTCTTATTAATTATGACTCTGTCCTATAATGCTCCGCACACTAACGCCCTCAAACGTAACCAGATACCTTACAAAGCACAGCTTTATCTGCCAGGTACCTATTGTCCCCTTCAATCTCAAGTCTCTCTAGCAAGCCTCACTTCATTTCGAGTAGGAGGTCCGGCAGAATGGTACGTCGCCCCCCGAAGTTTAGAAGACTTGCAAGCAAGTTTTGAGTGGGCAAACCATCAGAAATTACCTATGACTCTATTGGGAGCAGGTTCCAATCTACTAGTAAGTGACCAAGGCTTGTCCGGCTTGGTAATCTGTACTCGCTATCTACGTCAGATCAATTTTGACAAGGATACAGGACTAGTAACCGTCGGTGCCGGTGAACCGATTGCTCGTCTGGCATGGCAAGCAGCTAAACGTGGCTTGCAAGGTTTAGAGTGGGCAATAGGCATCCCAGGTACGGTTGGCGGTGCAGTGGTTATGAATGCTGGTGCTCATAGCAGCTGTACTGCAGATCTACTCGTTAATGTGGAAACAATTTCACCCTCTGGAATGATTGAGCAGCTAACTCCTCAAGAATTAGGCTTTAGCTATCGTACCTCTATTCTGCAAGGCGGTCATCGTTTAGTAACCAAGGCAACATTTCAGCTCAAACCAGGTGCTGACTCCAAACAGGTTCAGGCAAAAACATCCCAACATTTAAAGCAACGGCACACTTCCCAACCGTACCACTTACCTAGCTGTGGCAGTGTTTTCCGCAACCCTGATTCCCATGCAGCTGCTTGGTTGATTGAACAAATTGGTCTTAAAGGCTACCAAATCGGTGGTGCTCAGGTTGCCCAACGCCATGCAAACTTTATTCTTAACTGTGGTGGCGCTAAAGCCAACGATATCTTCCAAATTATCCGTCATGTTCAGCAGCAAGTAGAACGCCATTGGTCCGTCTGCTTAGAGCCAGAAGTCAGAATATTAGGGGAGTTTCAACTAGGGTAGAAATATCCCACTGAGGTAAAGGAGTACTAAGATTAATAATTAATTGTCGTTAAACTCCCTGTGAAGCAGAAAATTCTAGTTGTGAGACTAGGAAACCAGATTCAAAGGCATTAGTGTCTTTGCTCTCTGGAAGAGTTAACCAATGACATACCTATCCAACTCAGATAAAGTCAACCAGTTATGACGCAAGGAAAAGGATTCGGCTTCGGTTTGGGCAAGATGAAAGAACTCACCGAAGCTTTTAAAAAAGCCCAACAGGTTCAACAAGGTGCCAAAGAACTCCAAGATGAATTGGAGCAAATGGAAATAGAGGGCTCATCAAGTGATGGCAGTGTTAAGGTAGTGCTTAGTGGCAACCAGGAACCTCGTCGTGTAGAAATTTCCCCAGATGCTGTCAGTAAAGGTGCAGAAGCACTTTCTGAACTTGTGACAACAGCAATGAAGGATGCCTACAATAAATCTACAGCTACCATGCGAGAACGTATGGAAAAACTCACAGAAGGCTTAAATCTTCCTGGCATGTAATTTTGAAAGTGCCCGACGGGCGCGGCGGCACCCGCAATGAAGGGAAAAACAAGCCAAATCTTCTTCCCTTCTGACTCCTGACTCCTGTTTCTAAAGAGACAGGGAATAGAGGAACACCAAAAAAAAACTTATTATAAATTCTCTGTTCCCTATTCCCCATCTCAAATCCCGATTACTGTTTTTTGGGGGGAGTCACCTGTAGTTTGGGTAGAGCAGTCAAAGTCTGGTAATAGCGCTCTGAGATTACTTGATTACCTTCCTCTGTTAGATGAACTGCATCAGTGAAGAAGGCTTTTTTAGGAAAGTCCTGGAAAAGATTGTATAAATTTAGAGCTTTTACATTTTTGGGAAACGCTTTCTCTAATTCCTGGCTGGCTTTTATCAATCCTGCATAACCAGCCTGCAACCGTTGTTGGTAGAGAGCCCCTAATTTGTTGACAAGTTCCTGTTCTTTTGGTGATATCTGTGTCTGATCACGACCAGTAATTTCCGGCTGAATGGCAATAACTAAAGGAATACCTGCTCCTGTCGTGAGACGAATGATTTGTCGGTAGTGATGGCGATATCGTGTTATACGACTCTTAAGTTCCGTTTCATCAGCCGCAAGATGTTGTTCGAGTGGCAAGGTATCATCGCTCACTACCAGGCTTCGCTGACTTAATGATGGTTCTGGTTTGAAGAGCCATTTTTGTGTAGCTTTAACTAAATTGGTTTGTGCGATCGCATTCTTCAATTGCTGAGTTATGTGGGTCCAAAAATGCCCAGGCGCGTTGTTAAGGAAGGCTTCTGTCTTAGGAATATCTGTTTCCTGCTGATCACTAGGCAACATCAGGTCTGTATATCCATCCAAAACAATGATTGCATCTGGGCTATAGGGCAAAATCTCGAGAGCTAACTGAGCCAGTTCGTTACCAGAGGTATAACCTGGGACAGCAGCATTAATTACCCGATATTGACCATCTTTAATCTTCGGTGGTAAAGCTAGTGCTTTTACTAGCTCTGGTCTATAAACAGGCAAAAAAGTTGGTCGATATTTTTCTGGAGAACGCCTCTGTTGTGCTATCCGTTCGTTAAGACGAGCTTCAAGCTTATTGGCTATTGTTGCTTGATTGTTTGCATTCCCTTGCCCGAAGGCGGTAGAGCCACCTAAAAGGAAAATCCGCATTTCATCTTTGGGTTTTGCCAGGGGAATGGGATCATCATCACGGAAACCTTGTTTATTAATACGCCAGAAATCGCTTTCTTGATCGCCAACTAAACTATAACCGCCCGCTAGATTTCGATAAACAGCAAGGCTTCCTTTATTTAATATGCCGTCGTAAGGCTGTTGGTTTTGACTAAGAAACTTGAGGCGGTAAGCATTATCCTCTGCCGGTTCACCTTTATAAGCGGCTAAAGCATTGCCGTTGCCGGTAAAGTTAATGATCAGCCATGCCAACAACTCCAGGATAATTAAAACTAGGGGTATAGCAGCAATGATCACCATCAACGGTAATCGTTTGCGGTTGCGCTTTCGATAATAAAGGCTACGGCGCGACTTGAACATCAAAATACTTTCCTCAAATCATCCAGGTTCTGTTTTGTTAACCCCTCCCACCTTTGTTTTGCCTCCTCTTGTTATCTAATTAGCAGTAGTTTGGCTTTTCCCTTGAGCTGGGAAAGGTTAAGATTACTTCTAATGCCCCTTTAGGCTGGCAATGAAGGTTTGAACAATATGTAATTTGAGTATTACTACTCACTGATTACGTATTACAGGAGAGCGCACACAAAGATAAATATTATACCTATGCCCTGCAAGTTACTATTTGTTTGCCTTGGTAATATCTGTCGTTCTCCATCAGCTGAGAACATTATGAATCACTTGATTGAACAAGCTGGTCTTAGTGACAGCATTGTCTGTGACTCAGCGGGTACGAGCAGTTACCATATTGATTCCCCCCCTGATCGACGTATGGCGGCAGCAGCAAAAAGTAGGGGAATAATACTCAAGGGTCAAGCGCGGCAATTTCAGCCGTCTGACTTTGAAATGTTTGATCTGATTTTGGCAATGGACCGAGATAATTATCAAGATATTCTTTTTCTCGACTCCCAAGGGAAATACCAGGACAAAGTAAAACTCATTTGTGACTTTGCTTCCAATCATCGGGAACGAGAAGTCCCTGACCCCTACTACGGTGGTACAGAGGGATTTAACAAGGTTATCGATTTGCTACTAGATGCCTGTGAAGGTTTGCTACAAAAAGTTGTTAGTACTTACGCACTAAGTGGAAAAGAATAACTCAAATTCAAGTCCTTTTAAACCTAAGTGCTAACAAGCCTTAGGTTCTTTTATTGAAAATAAACCCACATTCTATACGACAAAATGTAGTATATTAGGAAATATGTATGCCATATTTGGTATCACTTGTATTCAATCAGTTGCTCTCTCTGGGAGAGCAACTGATTCACATAAAACTTTGTCTGACCATATGCTTGAGGAAATTTTCCCAAGATACAAAACAGAGCATAGATAAAAGAATCTTGATGACTAAAAGATTCCTGTTTTTTCCCATTATAAATGCGATAATTGAGTAAAATATAAACACCAAATAACAATAAACCCCATCCGTGAGTTAGTCCTGTCACAATGCAAACTAAGAGGGGGAAGATTAACCCCCAAAACCTAATACTCCTATTTTCTTTTACATAATAGTATTCTGGTGGCTTTCCATGTAACCAAGCTCCTTCAGCATAAGCATGACCACCTCGAATACTTCGCTTCCACCACTGACCAAATTTGGTCATTTGAGCATCATGAAGAGCCATTTCGGCATCAATCCGCCAGATTTTCCACCCCTCCTGACGCAACCGCAAACACAATTCTGGTTCTTCCCCAGCGATTAGATTGAGATTGAATCCTTTCACTTGCTGAAACGCTGCTGCCCGCACCATGGCAATGCCACCGCAAGCTTTGGTTTCCCCTACTGGCTGATTCCACTCTATGTCGCACAATCGATTATAGACAGAGTGTTCTGGGAATCGTTCACGTAGTCTGCCACAGACAATCGCTACATCCGAGTGATTGTTTAGCTCCTGCTGAGCTCGCTCAATCCATCCGGAGATCATTTCGCAATCACCATCAACAAATTGGACAAATTCAACTTCTGGATTCGCTTCTAGTAAAGAAAAAAAACCTTTATTCCTAGCACGAGCAGCTGTAAACGGGATTTCTAGGTCAAGTTCAATCACTTGGGCTCCCAGAGAAAGAGCTAGATTAACACTGTCATCTGTTGACCCAGAATCAACATAGACGAGATGATCTGTTTCCTTAATTAAGGAAAGCAAGCATTGGCGAAGACGTTCACCCTCGTTTCGTCCAATAACAACTACTCCAACTTTCATCTAACCTGCTCCAAATTTAATCACATCAAGAGTTGACATTCCTCAGCAATATTCGATTTAATTTAAAAATATGCTCTAGTAGAAGCTAAGAGCAATCAGAGCTTACGATTGACTGCGCTCACTTTTCTCTTCGCCTCCAAATTATTCATGCCTGAGACAACAAGCCAGAAAAACCATCGATCAAAGCAAAAAGTTTTTTTGATTATAATTGCTTTTTTTGAACCCTAAAATCCTTGCAAAGTAAGGATTTTAGGGTTTATTTTATGCCAAATTATCACAACTACCATAGAAAAGCCTACATTTTCTTTACAAGAGGTACTTCTCTAAGCTGCTCGACCTAGAAGAGCTTTTGGCAAACCTGGAAAAGCTCCACTGGTATAGAAACGGAAGAGTGTCGAGGAAGATGGCGGTTCTACTCGCGGTAAGGCGAAGGGATCTGCACCAGCCACGATAAGAGTTTCATTTCCCTCGCCCATGGCAGAACGTAGACCGAATTCTCGGATTATTGCGCGCGTCTCAGCATTATGTTGGTTATAGGGAAAGGAAAAATGTACTGGCTCTCGTCCCAGTTCTCGGCGAAAGTCAGCAATACATTGTTCGAGCTCCATCCGAACAACTTCTTGGCTCTGTTTACTCAGGTCAACATGATTTTGGCTGTGGAGTCCTATTTCAATCCCAGGGAACTCCTGGGAAACCTTTCTGATCTCCTCCCAGGAAAGCACCAGCCGTGGTGGTGTCTCAGTTGGCTGAAGTTCTTCTATTAGGTTGGTAAGAATACTTTCTCTTTCTGTAAAGGAAGCCACAAGCAGTTTTTCTTTGAGCGTGTTGTAGGCAGTGAACTGCTGCCTAGAATCTCGCAAATCCCAACTTCCAATACCTTGAATCGATAGCTCTGCCTTACTTCGCGTTCTAAATGCTGTATAAATCTGGTCGATCCAGGGGTTCTCACCCCGATTGATCATTCCGGTGGGTAGATACCAAATGGCTGGTATCCCATAGCGGGCAAGGATTGGCGCGGCAACAGTCATATTGTCAATGTAGCCGTCGTCGAAAGTTACAACAACTGTACCAGTATTTGGGGTTTGGCCTCGTTCAAGCTCCTCAAGCAGCTGGGAAAGAGAAAGTACACAGCGATTCTGTGACAGGAAACGCATTTGAGTTTCAAAAACTTCCGGCGTCTGACGAACACTGGGTTCAATCCAATGCATAAATTCCGATGATGCGACACTGTGATACATGAGAATGGTTGTGCCTCTGAGTCGCCGGATGTTCACATAAGCAAAGCCAGCACCAGTCCAGTACATGACGCGCTCTAAACCTAAAAGTATGCGCCTTTTCCACGAGGGAGGGGTAGCAGTTACGAGTAATTGTGGTGATTGCATAAGTTAGGGTGAATAAATCAAATGAGATTGACAAATTGTGATCAGAGCATTTAATCACCTAGACATAATTTTTTACATATAGCAATACTTACACAATAAACATTTCACCCTTCTATAATGGGTAATTGATTTTGTGTACCTGCTTACTTAATATAGCAATCCTATTTGAGAGCGGCAATTTGTGTCTGGAGTTTATACTAAGTAGGTGAACACCATTAAAGTTAACTGGTGAAGATCGTCATTAGTTATTGGTCATTAGTCATTGTTAAGGGTTTGACTCTATTTACTTTTCTTAACATAGTTAGGTTGATTTCTGCCTACCTACTTAGTTTACAGTACGAAACCCCAAAGCCTTACAGTTATCGAGATCTGAAGAAATTCCTCAACCCTCTCACTTAGATTGACAAAATCAGACTTGGTATCAAATCTAATCCACTAAATGATTTTCCAAGGCAAACCGTACAAGTTCAGCTCGGTTGCTGGTGTCTGTTTTTCTGAGAAGATTACTGACGTACTTTTCTATTGTCCTAGGACTGAGGTGAAGATTGTTGCCAATTTCAACATTTGATAGACCTGTAGTCAATAAATCCAAAACTTCTTGTTCACGGTTGGTTAGATGGAAAGTATTAACTTTGGAATAACTTGTATCTTGCGGTCCATTTTCTAGATTTTTAATCGGAGTCGAAGTCAGTTTTTGTTCCTGAGGTGCCTTCATAAACTTTTCTGGCATCCCTTGAGCTGCTTCTCTTCTAGAGAAACGTATCTCTGCTTGCATCATAGTTGCTCTTTCTAGGAGATTGCGAATGACTGCCCCTAATTCCTCCATCTCAAAAGGTTTAGGCAGATATAAGTCGCACCCTAACTGATAACCACGAATCCGCTCTTTCGTACTAGTGCGCTCAGTTAAAAAGATAACTGGTAACAAGCGAAACGCTGGTTTCTGACGGACTTGCCGCACTAACTCGTATCCATCCATTCGAGGCATATTAATATCTGTGACAATCATATGAGGATGGTAGGTTTCGATCATTGACAGCGCCTGTTGACCATCTTCAGCCACAATCACTGAGTACCCTGCCATCTCCAAGTAATCGCTGACAGAGAGACGGGTACCTAAATTGTCGTCTGCAACTAGGATGATCAAGGGCATGGAGTACTCGGATAAAAGCCAATCTATTCCTGGGCTAGGTCAAACTAGCTCATTAATTCGCCTAACAGAAGCTTATCTGTTGTAAGAGGGTGAAGGAAAAAGTAAATTTGAATATCTCCTCTATGTTTTATTGTCCCATATCAAAACTCAACTGATCGCGCCCAGGAGTCCCTTAGAGGCTCTAAGGCGCTGTAGCAATTTAAATACTAGAAACGAGCAATTTGCTTGGTTGACCCAAATTTCCTTCTAAAACAACACTCCTTTGATTGCTATGAAGGTGACGTAGGATTTTATAAATTGCTTCTACTTGGTCAGATGCGTCAGCTTTCTGAGCTAATGCCGACAGGGAAATTGGTGCACCTTCCTTCTGTAGAACCTGGATAACTCTTTTTTGCAAATCCAGAATCGCTGCAGCTGCTTTCTTACCAGCTTCCACTCCTGGTTGATGATAGGCATTGATATTTACCAGGAAGCCATAAAAACCAACAGCACGTTCATACAAAGCAATTAGTGCTCCCACTGTCCGAGGATTAACTTGAGGAATCGTCACGGTGATGGAATCTCGCTTATTTTCGTACAAAGCTTGCCGAGTTCCTTGCAGCAAACCTGATAAATAGTCTCCTGAAGTTACTCCTAGCTCTACTTCTGGGGAGGTTCCCTGACGATCTTCTAAAACCTCAATGAAGGTTACGAAGAAGTTAGAAACTCCTTCCCGCAGCTGCTGTACATAGGCGTGTTGGTCGGTTGTCCCTTTGTTCCCATAAACGGCAATCCCTTGGTAAACTGTATTACCATCTAGGTCTTTCTCCTTGCCCAAAGATTCCATAACCAATTGTTGCAAGTAGCGAGAAAACAGCAACAGACTGTCTTTGTAGGGTAATACCACCATATCTTTTTCCCCTTTGCCATTCCCGGCGAAGTACCAAGATAGGGCAAGTAAGGCAGCCGGATTTTCTCTAATCTTGGATATTCGAGTAGCGGTGTCCATTTCCTTCGCACCGGCAAGCATCTCTCGGATATTAATCCCTTGCAAAGCTGCAGGGAGTAGTCCCACCGCTGACATTTCTGAGGTACGTCCTCCAATCCAGTCGTACATGGGAAATGTTGCTAACCAACCTTGAGATTTCGCAACTTGATCCAGTTTACTGTCTTTGCCGGTGATTGCTACCGCATGAGTGCCAAAGTCCAAATTCTGCAACTCGTAAGCTTTCTTCACTTCAACCATGCCGTTGCGGGTCTCTGGTGTACCCCCAGACTTGGAGATTACTAATACTAGAGTGCTGGAGAGTCTCTCTTTTATCCTGGCAAGTACAGTATCAATACCAGCGGGATCTGTATTGTCAATAAAGTGAATTGCTAAGGGAGGAAAGACTGGCCCAAGGGCGTCGGCAACAAATTGAGGTCCGAGGGCGGAACCACCAATGCCGATGGAAAGAACATCAGTAAATTTGGAGCCATCAGGAGTAAGGATACCACCACTATGGACTTTTTGAGTAAAGTCTTCAATCTGTTCTAGGGTATTGAGGATTTCTTGTTTGAGTTGAGGATTTGGTGCTAAGTCAGAGGTTCGTAACCAGTAGTGACCAACCATGCGTTTTTCGTCAGGGTTAGCAATAGCTCCTCCCTCTAAGGCTCCCATATCCTTAAATGCTTGCTCAAACTTTGGCCTCATACCCTCGACAAAAGTATTATCAAAGGCCATACGGCTGACATCGAGGTAAAATTCCAAACCTTCATGGTAATAAAGCCAGTCTTGGTAACGTTGCCAGAGTGCACCAGCGTCCATAAATAACCCTCTTTCCTTCTGTCTTTACCAATCACAAGTTTAAGTTGTCAGTTGTTCGTTGTCAGTTGTTTTCTAGGTTATTTCAAGAAACAAACCAGGAAGAACATTTCCGTTGCCATCGTGCCTGTTGCTTTTTCTCTACTTAGAAATCACACATCTAGTGGACAAAGATCAACTGTAGGCTTTCTGAAATAATTTCTGTAAACTATATTAGGAATAAAGAAAGATGACTATGGTAATCTCAGCGGCCTTGCACGCGACATCTGCCTCGCCAGTTCAAGCTCCTGAGCGATCTGGTCAGGTTACCCGCAAGCCTTATCCTAATTACAAGGTGATTGTACTTAATGATGATGTCAATACATTTAAGCACGTAGCCGAGTGTCTGATGAAGTACATTCCTGGGATGACGAGCGATCGCGCCTGGGAACTTACCAATCAGGTTCACAATGAAGGTCAAGCAATTGTCTGGGTTGGTCCCCAAGAGCAGGCAGAACTGTATCATCAACAACTCAAGCGTGCTGGACTAACAATGGCTCCCCTGGAAGTTGCATAAGTTCCTGAAGTTCTCCCCTCCCCAATAGCTTTCGGTTAAGAACAGAGTTGCTTGAACAAAGGGAGCTAGAGGTGAGGAATTCGAGCTTATCCGAACAATATTGCCATACCGACCAAACAAGTGCGGCTATGGTTGCAGTACCCTTAAGGAGGTCTAGATGGGTAAATCCAAAAGCGGTAGGTTGGTTTGGAATCACTCAACTCACATCCCTGGCTTAATTGATGTGCTAGAGCGACTCAAAAGTTACGGTGGGGTGCAAACCATTACTCCTGCCGTTATTGGACGGGCTAAAAGCCATTGTCCTCGCTTACAACTAAAAGTATCCGTGCCGATTCGCGGCGGGTTTAAGACTATTGCAAGACAAGGGAAAACTTTTCAAGAGGTGTTTATCCTCACTCAATTAAATAAAACTGAATTAGAGGAAGCGATCGCTAAAGCCTTGAAACTTAAATAAAATCTTTGTGTGGGAGAACTTTTTGAAGTAATGAGTAATGAGTAAATACTTGTTACTTATAAAGCAGCAGTACTAGTAGTGAAAATTTTTCATGGGGATTGCATTCTGGCACTAGATTTTTCAACAATCCATCGACCCGTTTGGGGATCTCTATAGAGTAAAGCTTCAATCAACCTGCACTCAACAGGTTTAGTAGACATTTCGACAAGCCACTGACCTGTTTGAGGGTCTCTATGGGTTGTGAAAGGTTGTTCTTGTGATTGCTTCCAAATAGCCATAACAATTCTCTCTTGCTGATAAATCCTGCCTTAATAAATTTATAGTATAACTGTTTTATATTAGGCTTCGTGACTTAGGGATTGCTCAAAATGTGAGTCTTGTCACTTTGAATTGTGATCAACATAAAAGGTGTTAGATGTTAGGTATTAATTTCCTGTAATATGAATTACAATCTCACGATAGTGAGCACGCCGTCGATGCTCCCAAACATAAATTCCTTGCCAGGTTCCTAATAGCAATCTTCCCTTAGCAATAGGAATTTGTTCTGAGGTTTTGGTGAGAGCAGTACGGATATGAGCTGGCATATCATCAGGACCTTCGGCACTGTGAATGTAGCTTCTGCCGTCCTCTGGGACTAATTTTGCAAAAAAGTTGGATAAATCTGTGAGTACATCTGGATCAGCATTTTCTTGAATTAGCAGACTAGCAGAAGTGTGGCGTAAGAAAATTGTACAAAGCCCTGTGTCGATTCCTGACTCAGTAACTACAGCTTGGACTTTCGATGTAATTTTGGAGAAAGATTTTCCTGTGGTCTGAATTTTGAGTCGCTGTTGGTAATGAGTCATATCAGGTCCGGTGGAATACTGACTTTGGTAGCAATAAGGCAGAGGGCAGAAGGCAGAGGGCAAAAGGAAAGAAACAAAGTTGCAAGGTAGAAGGGAATGACAAGTGTTTAGCTGGACATGATATCATTGATGTGCTTAAATTAAGGCAACAAATTTTCGTAATTGTTAATTGTTAATTATTAAAATTGGTAATTCTTAATTAAGTGCTTCTCTCTAACTAGTACTATGTCAAGTTTATTTTGATTGCGTAGTTTTTCACATTGAATATTTTACTTTCTTCCTTTACGCTTCAATTGTTATTTTGATAAAATACTACCCCAGCTGTTTTAGTTCGTCAGTTAGAGTGTCAGACTCTTCCTTAACTAGTTCCACCAATGGTTCCTCTTTTTCCTTTGGCGTCTCGAGTGTCTCGAAATCATCGATAGGAGTTTCCTCTACAGCAGCAACCAATGATTCCTCCTCTAACTCATCCGCCTCTTGTTCCATCTCTAACGGCTCTAACTCATCGATAGGAGTTTCCTCTACAGCAGCAACTAATGATTCCTCTTCTAACTCATCCGCCCCCTGCTCCATCACTAAGGGCTCTAACTCTTCAGTGGCAGCATCCCCGGCAATATCTAATACTTCTTCCTCTTGCTCTTCTACCTCCTGAGCTGTCTCAGATTGCTCGGGATGTTCTGCTTGGGCCTCACTCCAAGGAGAATCATAGTGATGCCAAGGTAGAATGGGCTTGTTAGGTAAATTGTCCGTCAACACAGTGATATTCTCCGGGTCTGGCTCCGGTAACTTCAGACCCTCTTCGGAGGAGTTAGTTTGAACTTGTTGTTTAGAACTCATATAAAATCCTCGTTGGAAACCCTGCGGCTTGAGCCCAGGGAGGATTAGTAATCCGAACTTAGCCAAAACGACTCAAGTCAATCACAGGGAGGAAATAAGCTACTAATATATGTAAAGTAATCATCAAGGCAACACTCCAAGTGACATAGGCAGCATACTTCAATGACGAAGAAACATCATCTAGTCTTTGTTTATTTGCATTGTAGGTTTCTACTAGATTAACAAGCATTCGCAATTGATACTCTTGTTGTGACAGCACGAGATAGCGCTCCAGAAACTTTTTATCCCCTAAATTGGGAGACACTACCAATTGACGGGGTAAAAAAGCGTTAAGCAGTAGAGTGAAATTTAGCAGAAATCCTAACAGTTCAGCAAGGCTGAAGGGACTGGGGAAAAATAATAGCCGTGAGATGGTTAAGCTTGTGAACAAAGCACCGTTGGTAACAAACAAAATATTAAGTTTTGTTGTTAAACTTTGACTTTGTTCCCTTTGTTGAGCTATAACCATGCGAACATCTTGGGCTGCTAGCTCTAGGGTTAAGGGAGAGGGACCCTCGGAAGTTTTAGCTTTCTCAGAAGTTTTAGCTTTTTCAGAAGTTTTGGCTTTCTCAGAAGCTTTTTTTGCCTCGGGTGCTTCGGATTTTTCTAGAGTTTGGCTTCTCTCAGCGGTTTTAGCTTTTTCAGAGGTTTGGCTTGCTTCCGATGTTTGCAGTTTTTCTTTTTCTAAGGTTTGGATTGTTTCTGGTGTCCCTGGTATATTTTTTGTCTTTTCTAGAAAATCATTTACTGCGGCAGTCATTGCTGGGGAATGGGTCACATGTTCTGTTTGGGTGGCATATCTTTAACTACCAGATTAATCCTGATAATTCCGGATTTTCAACTAGATTTTGCGTCCTTTGTTATTAGTCATTGGTCATTGGTCCTTTGTACTAATGACCAATGATTTTTACTGAGTCTGGAAATAACTGACAATATTTTTTGCGATCGCTTCAGTTCCATCCTTTTTCAACTTTTGGGATTGCCTAGGAGGTTTAGGCTCCTGGTATAAAAATTCCCACTCACTCTGGAAAAATTCTGTTGGTGTCACAATTTGATGGTAGGAGTAATCTTTTATACCTTCTATTAAAATGTGGGCTTCGGCAAAACCATCACGGGTAAGAGAAACAATTGGGATATCTAGCCTTAAAGTTTCGGCAAAGGTGCTGTATCCTGGCTTGGAAACTACTCGCCCACACAAAGGCATACAATCTACTGGTCGGCAATCATGGCCAGCGACTTTTACTAAATTGGGCAGATCAGGAGCCTGACGGTCAAAAGTGATAAACTGCCAATCAGGGAAGTTAGATAGCACCTGGTAGGGAATTTGCTGGAGACTCAATCCTCCAAAGGTAAGTAGGATGGTTTTCTCTGGAGGTGATTTTAAACCAAGCTTTTTTCGCAATTGATCTGAACTGTAACGTGGTGTACCACCAGTTAAGCCCACATCTGTAATCTGAGGAAAAGCACTCATGGGTTCGTGTAAGGGGAGGCGAAATAAGCGATCGCACTTAGCGTAACTCTCACTCATCCAATCTGCTATTGCTGCAAATTCTCCTCCCCAATCTCGATAAATAAAGTCCCAGGCGAAGTTACTCATCATCCAGCAGGGAATGTCGGCTGCTTTGGCAATATCTGCGGCTAGGGGGGGAATATCTGCCAAGATAAGTCCTACTCGATTAGTGCGGATAAAGTTAACTTCCCCAGCGATAATGGAATTGGCACTAGAACGAATTTGCTTTAGTTTTTCTAATGTTGCCTCTTTATCCATACTCAAGCTGTCGGATTGAATAACACCGATATCAAAAGACCTTGGGCGGTGAATAAAATCTCCAGGAATATAAGACTCCAACAACCAGCGGGGTGCAGTGGTTACCAGAACCAGCAAGATTTCAGGACACAGTTGTTGAATAGCAGCTGCTACGGAGGAAGCGCGTACAGCATGACCAAATCCGTGGCTAGTGATGGCAATGTATAAAACTGGTCGAGACATGGGGAAGTTTCGGTAAATTACTGGTTTTGTCTAGGCTAAGATTAGTTCTTGCTCATTGGCTATGAGATATCAATTACCCGTTGATACCGATGGCATTATCAAAAGTCGAATCTTTCCTGGATTGTGGTTAGCGGTTGACCAGTTTTAGCTGGAAATATGCAGCGTGTATTAGCAGTTTTACAATAGGGGATGCAGTCTCCTAAACACGCCGCATTTGTCCAGAAATTAGCTAATTACTAATTAGGCAGTTCTTAAGAAACAAGGCAATAGGCAATAGGGAAGAGGATTTTATTTGTTTCTTCCCTTCATTGCGGGTGCCGCCGCACCCGTCGGGCGTTTTCAAGAAAATTCTTTCCAACAAGAACGTCTTAAAGATGAAAGGAGAAGATGAACTCAGGAGAGTTTTGAGGTTAACGATAGTTGGTAAATTGTAGAGCAACAGGAAAATCTTCTTCCTTCAGACGTTGAATAATTTTTTGTAAGTCATCTTTAGACTTGCTGGAAACTCTGACTGCATCTCCTTGTATCGAGGCTTGCACCTTTTTATACTCATCTCGAATGAGCTTGGTGATTTTTTTGCCTAGTTCCTGGCTAATGCCTTGTTTGAGCTTAATTTCTTGGCGGACACGATTACCGCTAGCAGACTCAATTTTGCCGTAGTCAAAGATTTTCTGCGAAAGTTGGCGCTTAGCAGCTTTGGTGCGGAGAATCGTATGCACAGATTCCAAGGTGAATTCGCTATCGCTATTCACGGTAATTGCTTGTTCGCCCAACTCCAGGGTAGTTTTAGTGTCCTTGAGGTCATAACGGCTGTTGATTTCGCGAGTAGTTTGGTCTACGGCGTTGACTAACTCTTGCCGGTCAAAGTCGCTGACAATATCAAATGAAGAAGTAGAAGGCATATATTAAACACGTTATAGGTTAGTTTTTACTTTTAGCACAACTAACCGTCTCAAACTCCAGCAATCAAAAATTTAGGCTAATTAGCTTTACTACTTACACTAATTAGGCTGAGGATGAAAAGAGTAAAGCTAGAAATATTGCCAATAGCAAACATGAGGGAGCGTGCCCAGGGAATGTTGAAAATGTAACATAGCGAATAGAATGCCCGGGCAACGACAAAAGCGATCGCAGCTCCTATTGCTACAGCAGAACTTTGACCAGTTACATAAGCCATCAAGGCTGCTGCTGAGAAGATGATAAACGTTTCAAACGAGTTTTGGTGCGCCCAGTTAGCTCGCTGGGCGTAGGAGGGTAATTTATCGAACATAGCACGAGGAGCACTACTGTCATAGCCCACCTGCATACGAGCATAGCCTACCACTGTAAAAGGCAGGTAAACCAGAATAGCTGCTGCCACAACAGTGTAAAGCATAATTGCTGAACCTGTAGGATTCATGAGTTAATCAAAATAGAATAGAGTAACAAGCTTACGTTGCTCTTCCGCCTCTTCACAGGTTTTGAGCAAAGTGCGGCTGTCGTGAAACGCAAAGCAAATTAGTTGCTGACACCGGGAAATAATTTCGGCATTGCACAAGGCACTAGCTTCACTCAAAGACAGATTATTGCTTTCGGGATTTTCAACCAAATGCATTACCTGTTCGAGCTGCTTGCGCGATTCTAATGGCTGGCGCTCCAGGCTTTGGGGCAAAATAACAGTCACGAGACTAGGATCAGCACGCATCGCACCACGAATTGCCGCTGAGTTAGTGCCAGTGGCACCAGAAGTCACAATACGATTACCCTCTAAAACTAAGGCATAAGTCATGACCTCGATTAGCTTTTGGTGAGTAATCGGGACATGACGCGATCCCAAGATGGCAATCCGCTTAGAACCAGTTTGCTGAATGGTCGCTAGTTCTTGCGCTAAGGTATCTACACCGGAAATTTCTACTGATTGGCTCAAAGATGTTGGCTTCGGCTCGACAACCAGGTTATTTTAGCAGAAGCAGTCGCTTTTAGACCGCCTAAGGGATGTTTTAGTTCCCTATTTACTAATGAAATCCTCCTTTAGGAATACAATTTGCAACTTTGTTTAAATTTGTGTTATATTTATAGACTGTGCGGACGCATAGCTCAGTTGGTTAGAGCACTACGTTGACATCGTAGGGGTCACTGGTTCGAGTCCAGTTGTGTCCATACTAGACTTAGTTAGTATGAGAGCTAAAAAAGCTGAGAGTGGGGTTGCTCCTAACAAAAACTTTTTCAGCAAGCTCTACTTATCATAAGCACGAATCATTGCCTGAGTTCCTTGTTCACCCGCTTTACCATCGTCTAGCTCTTTGACGATTTTAAATAGCTTCTCAGCCATATCCACTCCTGGTAATTGTTTTAGAGACTGCTTCAGAGCTTCCTGCACAAGTCTCAAATCCTTGAGTATGTGCTTAATCATAAAACCTGGTTGGAAATCAGACTCAGCAATTTTTGGTCCTAGATTAGACAATGCCCAAGAGCCAGCAGCTCCAGTGCTACAAACCTCTACGATTAAATTAGGGTCAATTCCCTGCTGCTCTGCCAGCTGCATAGCCTCACACAGAGCTACCATATGAACTGAACAAAGTACTTGGTTACACAGCTTTACCGCCTGTCCACTACCAACTGCTCCACAAAGGCGAATTGTTTTGCCCAGAACTTCCAGCAGTGGCTTGCTCTCCTCGAAATCAGTCGGCTCACCGCCAACCATAATCGTCAGAGTACCATTTTTAGCTCCGATGTCTCCGCCAGAGATGGGGGCATCAAGAAAGCGTAGTTGACGTTGTTTGAGTTGGGCTCCTATGTTTTGAGCAGCACTTGGTCCAATAGTACTAGTATCAATGACTAAAGTGCCAGGTTGAGCTGACTCAGCAACTCCCCCAGCTCCCAAGATTACCTGTTCTACATCAGGTACATCACTGACGCACAAAAACACCACATCTGCTGTCTCAACTGCCTCCCTAATGGACAACACAACTGTTGCTCCAGCATTGGCAGCTATCTCTACACCAGGGCGATTAGGAGTGCGATTCCAAGCTGTTACTGAGTAACCGCTACGTGCCAAATTCGCTGCCATTGGGCTACCCATCACACCAAGTCCAAGAAAGGCAATCTGTTGCTTCATGGGATTTCTTTCAGTTGCTTGCTCACAAAAATTAGTTTAGACAATTTTCAGCGATCGCCAAACTATACAGTCTTTTTTTATAGAGCCGATTGGGTAGGATAGATTGAGACTAATTTGGTGATCATTAAGGCTAATGGAGTACAAAAAACTAGGGGATAGCGATCTGTTGGTATCTGAAATCTGTTTGGGTACTATGACTTATGGTCAGCAGAACACCGTAGAGGAAGCCAGTGAACAACTCGATTATGCTGTTGCCCAAGGGGTCAACTTTATTGATACGGCAGAAATGTATCCGGTACCTATACAGGCAGAAACTCAGGGGAAGACGGAACAGTATATTGGTGAGTGGTTAGTCAAACAGCAGCGAGATAAACTGATTATTGCCACCAAGATAGCAGGACCTAGTTCTCGAATAACCTGGATTCGGAGCGGGAATCACAAGATTGACCGAGTTAATATCGAGCAAGCGGTGGAAGATAGCCTCAAACGCTTGCAAACCGATTACATTGACTTATACCAAATTCACTGGCCTGACCGCTATGTACCCCTATTTGGTGCTCCAGATTACGATCCTTCCCAAGAACAGGATACTGTACCAATTGTAGAACAGCTAGAAGTCTTTGCTGACCTGATCAAAGCAGGTAAAATTCGCTATTTAGGTTTAAGTAATGAGACACCTTGGGGAGTCTGTGAATTTTCTCATCTGGCAAAGCAGTTAGGATTACCTAAAGTAGTCTCAATTCAAAACGCCTTTAATTTAACTAACCGGGTATTTCATACTCACACAGCAGAAGCTTGCCGTTTCCATAATTTAGGATTGTTAGCTTATAGTCCTTTAGCATTTGGTTTGTTAACCGGCAAATATCTCAAGGGGATGCCAGAAAATTCCCGACTGGCTTTATTCCAGGGATTTGGTATACGTTATGAGAAAACCAATTTGACTGAGGCAGTGCAGGAATATGTAGCAATCGCTAACAAACATAGCATTAGTCCTGCCCAGATGGCTTTAGCATTTGTGCGATCGCGTTGGTTTGTCACCAGTACCATTATTGGTGCTACTACGATGGAACAACTCAAGGAAAATATTAGCAGTCTAGAGGTAAATCTGGATAAGGATATTTTGGCAGAAATTGATGCAGTTCACGCTAAGTATCCCAATCCCACACCTTAAGGGTTTTCCAATCAACTGGCTTCTCAAATGATTAATACTGGTACAAGTCAATTGCGACAAGCCTTTAATGCTCAACTCCTTACAATGTAGTTAGGACTGAATTTACCCAATTCCCAATTCCCAATTTCAGCTGATGACAACAGTACTGAATTTAGAGCCAATTACTACTCTGACGCGATCGCAATTCTATAAACTATGTCAGGTAAACCCGAATTTGCTACTCGAACGCTCACCTCAAGGAGAATTGATTATTGTGACCCCTATTGGTGGTGAAAGTGGCAACCAAGAAGCAAATTTGATTATCAAGGTAGGTAATTGGAATGAGCAGACGAAGCTAGGTTTGGTGTTTAGTTCTCAGACAGTGTTTAGTTTACCAGGAGGGGGCGATCGCTCTCCTGATGTAGCGTGGGTTCAGTTGGAACGCTGGGAAGCCTTGAGTCCCGAAGAAAGGGAAGGGTTTCCACCAATTTGTCCAGATTTTTTGATTGAGTTGCGCTCTCGCACTGATCGTTTAAAGCCGCTACAGAATAAAATGCAGGAATATCTTGCGAGTGGGTTACGGTTGGGTTGGCTGATTAATCGAAAGGGTAAGCAGGTTGAGATTTATCGCCAAGGAAAAGATGTTGAGATAGTCACAATCCCTGTAGTGTTATCAGGAGAGGAAGTTTTACCAGGATTTAGTCTGGCTCTTAGCATCTGAGATGCAAGGAGTAGAAGAGCTGGGGAGCTGGGGAAGATAAGGAGAGAAGGAAGATATTTACCAATTCTCAAACAACAAACAACAATTCTAGCTGATGACAACTGTACTGAATTTAGAGCCGATTACCACCCTGACGCGATCGCAATTTTATAAATTATGTCAGGGTAACCCGGACGTATTACTCGAACGCTCACCTCAAGGAGAATTGATTATTGTGACCCCTATTGGTGGTGAAAGTGGTAACCAAGAGGCAAATTTGATTGGTGATCTAATCATCTGGAATCGTCAGGCTAAGCTAGGTGTGGTGTTTAGCTCTCAGACAGTATTTAGTTTACCAGGAGGTGGCGATCGCTCTCCTGATGTCGCGTGGATTAAGTTGGAACGGTGGCAAGCCTTAAGTCCAGAAGAAAGGGAAGGGTTTCCGCCAATTTGTCCAGATTTTTTGATTGAATTGCGCTCTCGCACTGATCGTTTAAAGCCGCTACAGAATAAAATGCAGGAATATCTTGCGAGTGGCTTGCGGTTGGGTTGGCTGATTAATCGAAAGGGTAAGCAGGTTGAGATTTATCGCCAAGGAAAAGATGTTGAGATAGTCACAATCCCTGTAGTATTGTCAGGAGAGGAAGTGCTACCAGGGTTTAGTCTGGCTCTTAACTGAATGTTGATAGCTGAATGGAATTCACTGGGTTATTTTCCGGAATAAAAGGCGATTTTCTTGGAGTTATAGTAGTGCATAGGAAATTCAGTATGCCTTATGTCTACAGAAACTCCGAACACTATTTGGATTATTACAGAAGCTAGTGAAATCCCTGTTATTGAAGAGCCTACTGGTTCTAAAGATGGGGGAAAGGATATCGGAGGAAGAATCGGTCAACCTAAACAGCCTATCCCAAAAACGGGAGTATCTCGTAGGTGGGGAGTGCCTGTTTCTGCACAGAAGTTAAAGCACGAAATGGGTAAGTTTGTGCAAGTAGTAGGAGAGGTGTTTAGCCAAGCCGAGCAACTACGCACAAGGATGCAGCTGGATGAAATCGAGCTATCAGTGGAAATCAATGGTGAAGGACAAGTGAGCCTGTTTGGTATCGGGGGTAAAACTGGTGGCAAAGGAGCGATGACTCTCAAGTTCAAGCGTCAAGATTCTCGGTAAGATGGCTAAAAATTGGGCGATCGCGATCGGTATTAATCATTATACAAATCTCCAATCCCTAAACTATGCCAAGAGGGATGCCGAGTGTATGCGGGATTTTTTCCAGCAAGAGGCAGGTTTTGAGCAAGTTTTCCTGTTTACTGATGATTCCCCAGGGATTGATACTACTCCACCGATTCCCACCCAGCCTACCTATGGACATTTACGGCGTTTTTTGCGCTCCCAGTTTGAGAAGCCTTTACTAGAATCAGGAGACAATCTTTGGTTCTTTTTTTCAGGTCACGGTCAGCTTTATGATAACCGTGATTACCTGCTACTGTCAGATACTGACCCTGGTGATATCAAATACACCGCCTTGCCTGTCAGCTATGTGACTGAACGGCTGCGGCAATCAGGAGCTGATAATGTGATACTAGTATTAGATGCTTGCCGTAATCGGGGAGCAAGAGCAGGAGAAGGGATTGGCAAGGAGCGACAGAAAGGAGTTGTCACCATTTACTCCTGTAGTCCCAACGAAATAGCCTACGAAATTGAATCTCTCCAGCAAGGCTCGTTTACTTATTGCTTGTTAGAGGCATTGCGGATTCAGGGAGAGGGTAACTGTGCCACGGTAGAGCGGCTGGATCAATATTTGCGCCATCGAGTACCCCAGATTAATCGCCATTATAAGAAGGAGCTACAGACACCTTACGCGATCGCAGAACCAGTTAGCAAGCATCACCTGATTCTCTTACCCCGGTACGCCACTCTCCAAGATATCGAAACTCTGAAAAAGGATGCTTATAGAGCAGAAGTGGAGAGGAATTGGGAATTAGCGAAACAGCTGTGGATTCGGGTAAATGTGGCGGCGTCTGGTTCGGATATGGAAGTGATGGAGGCATTCGTTAGGATTGCTCAGCAGCAAGTAGTATCGGGAGCATCCCAAGGTTCCACAAAAGATAGTAGTGGGAGCATCTTGCTCCCTGGGATTAAGGAAAGCAAGCAAGATGCTCCCACTACAAAGCAAAAATGGGATGCTCCCGTAATATCTCCTCCACATCCACCTGCCACTGATCCTTCAGGAGAGAAAACAACTACGAAGACAGCTCCTAAGCAACCAGCATCACTAACATTACCAATATTTTCCTTTGACATAGTAACAGTGAATGCTAAAGGTCAAAAAATTGAACACAGTAAGGGTGAAGCACAGTATTTTACTGAAGACTTGGTGAAGGGAGTAAGCTTAGAAATGGTGATTATCCCCGCTGGCAGTTTCCAGATGGGTTCTCCGGATACAGAAGAAGAGCGACGTAATTCTGAAAGTCCCCAGCACTGGGTAACTGTAGCCCCATTCTGCCTGGGGAGATATCCAGTTACCCAAGCTCAATGGCAAGCAGTAGCTGCTCTTCCTCAAGTTAACTGTAAACTTTACCCCAATCCATCCAAATTCAGGGGAAAAGACTTACCAGTGGAACGAGTATCATGGCATGATGCAGTGGAGTTCTGTACAAGACTCTCTAAGAAAACTGGACGGGAATACCGATTACCTAGTGAAGCGGAATGGGAATATGCCTGTCGTGCTGGTACAACTACCCCATTCCATTTTGGAGAAACCATTACTCCTGAGCTAGCAAACTATAATGTTAACGACACCTATGGTTTCGGTTCCAAGGGTAAGTATCGTGAGCAGACAACTCCTGTAGGCAGTTTTCAGGTTGCCAATGCTTTTGGTTTGCACGATATGCATGGAAATGTCTGGGAGTGGTGTGCCGACCACTGGCACAAGAACTATGATGGTGCGCCAACAGATGGCAGTGCCTGGTTAAGTGATAATGATAATCATTCTTGGATGCTTCGCGGGGGTTCCTGGTTCCACTATCCCAGGAACTGTCGTAGTGCCAATCGTTCCTACAGCAGGTCAGACCTCAGGTATCTCGGCATCGGTTTTCGGATTGTCTGTTCTGCTGCATGGACTCTGTAACCTTTTACTCTCTCTCAATTAAGCCCAAAACCCAGATGTACCTCAGGGAATAGCAGAGGAGATCTTCGGCAAGAGTCTACTGAATCGGTAACTGCTGTATGATGATCCAATTCCAAGGAATATCAAGACCGAATTGAATATTTGCCATTGAGTGAATAATACCTCAAAGGCAGGTCATGTGATCGCGATGCAAAATTTCAGTACGACTAAAGCTGTAGGTTATTTTCTATTGTCAGGCTCAGTAGAAGGGCAACAATCCAGTCGAACTTAAAAATACTTCTCTCGGCTGCTCCCATAATCTTATTACTTCAAACTCATGACGAGTTCCTAGAATTTTGAGACAGGTTTAATTGCCGCTTCTTGCCTATTCCCCATTCCTCATTCCCAAAAACCAATAACCTTGTACCCTTACCAAAGGAGAAACGCCATATTTTCCTTAGCGACCAATGCCTGTGATAAAGCCCAAAACACCAGAAACCAAAGACAAAATAATTGCACCGACAAAAGCAGCCCAAAAGCTGTTGATCATAAAAGCATTGGGAACTAGAGAGGCTACTACATAAAGCATAACTGCATTAATGACCAAGAGAAACAGACCGAAGGTTACAAATGTCAAAGGTAAGGTTAACAACTTGATCACAGGCTTAACAATGGCATTAACTAAACCTAGAACACCTGCTGTCACTAAGGCATTGGGAAAACTGCTAATATCAAAGCCAGATACAAGTTGAGCTGTAATTACTAGTGAAACAGCAGTAAGTATCCAAGTTAAGAAAAAATTGAGCATTGTTCTATTTGAATATCAATAAATCAAAATAAGGTGGTTTTTTAGGCCACCCCTGGTTATTAAAAACTCTTTCTTAATTAAGAAATCTCAATTAAGTACCAGCTACAACAAAGTCAACTTCATCTGTTCCGCCAGTTTCGCCTTGACCAGATGTGATTTGCTCTCCATTTACTTCAATGGCAAAAGGTGTACTATCCAAGCCTGGTAGATTATAGTCAGTTGCCTCAGCTGTATAGCCCACACTAGCGATCATTTGGCGACCTGCATCTGTATACAGAAAAGCCAACATTTGATTCTTTTCCTGTTCATTATCGCGGGCCCAAATAACCATGCATTGTTGGTCTTGATAGTCAAATACCTTAGGAGCACGAGTGGGGACGTAACGACCTGGAGCCCCAAAACTAGCATCAAGGAATGATTGAACAGAACTATCTTCTACATTGGCATAAGCTACTTCTTCTGTCGATATTGCTGCTATAGCCTGGTCTTCTTCGGCTTCGTCTACTTCTGGTACTTCTTCTTCTTTACCACGGTTACGGAAGTAATCGACTGCCATTTTAGTACCAATTCCACCAACTGCAGCGACACCGGCACCCATTAGAATATTACGCAGTTTACCCATTTTTCACCTCAAAGTAAGTTGATTTTGTTGCTAAAAAAGCAAACTCTCTAAGATTATAAGATTTATAATTTTTTTCAGGCAAAATTTATATTTTTGTAACTTTTATTTGGTGTTATATAAAGGTTTAAATTTCGTAAAGAATACCTTATTGAGATTCTACTAAGTAGCTAGATAGAAATAAACCGAACTATGTTACGAAAAATAAATAGGGATCAAACTCTTACCAATGACCAATGACGACCTTCACTAGTTAACTTTAATGGTGCCTACCTACTTATCTTGCTTCAGTTACAGGAGATGCTAGCACAATAAATAGCATCTCCTCTAATTCTTTAAGATAGTACGAGTCAAGAAGTTTTTTCGTCTGAGGTTATAGCTGGCTCTGGTGGAGTTAGTTCCTCTAACGACGTGGGAGGTTCACTGGGGATTGCTAGCTCTTCTAAGATTGGCATCTCCTTCAGCTCTTCAGGGACAGCTTCCACTAATGGTACTTCCTCTTCTGAAGTTACAGCTGATTCTGGTTGAGCAGGTTCCTCTAGTACAGGTATTTCCTCCAATTCCTCAGGAACAACTACAGGTTCAGCTAAAGGAACTTCCTCTGGTGAGGTTACAGCTGGCTCTGGTGGAATAATTTCTTCTACTGAAGCAGGAACCTTGCTAGGGATAACTGGCTCCTCTGGTAATGGTACTTCCTCCAATTCCTCAGGAACAACTACAGGTTCAGCTAAGGGAACTTCCTCTGGTGAGGCTACAGCTGGCTCTGGTGAAATAATTTCTTCTACTGAAGCAGGAGCTTCACTGGGAATAACAGGTGCGGATGACTGACTCTTACCCTTTACCAATTTTAGGAAGCGATCGAAGAAGTCACCAAATTTGCTCTTTTTAGGTTCCAATGCTGTGATCGGTTCCGATTCCTCTTCTATTTGTTCAGGAGCTATAGATGCTTCCTCTTCTTCCTCGGAAACAACAGATTCCTCTTCTATTTGTTCAAGAGTAATAGATGCTTCCTCTTCTTCCTCAGAAACAACAGATGCCTCTTCTATTTGTTCAGGAACAATAGATGCTTCCTCTTCTTCCTCAGAAACAACAGATGCCTCCTCTAGTTGTTCAAGAGTAATAGATACTTCCTCTTCCTCCTCAGAAACAATAGATGCCTCCTCTGATTGTTCAGGAGTAATAGATAGTTCCTCTTCCTCCTCAGAAACAATAGATGTTTTTTCCTCTGGAACAACAATCGGTTCAGGAGAAGGTTCTTCAACTTCCTCTAGTTGTTCAGGTAACTGTGTGGGAGGTGGCACTACCACAGGTGAAGGAGTTGGCTGTAGTATGAATTGGTAATTTGGTTCTACGATGCTACGGGCTACCCCTAGCTCCAGTTCACCGCGCACTAGCTGAGAAAGAGTATCTTGGCCCTTGGGTTCGTAATTAATCAGCTTTACAGTGTCATTGAAAACATTTTTGATAGGGTTTCCTTGTTCATCCAGAAATTCCAAATGTACCCAGTTTTTGCCCGGTTTAAACCCTTTGAGATAAAAAGGTTGCCAGCGATCAAGAATAAAATTTTGACCATTTACTGTGACCCGAATTCGCCAATCAACAATCTCATCATCAGGGTTTTCTGCAGCAACTAGATGGAGTGGAGCATTAGTTAGGTAGAAATCAAGCATAATCGGCTCAGCTCCATAACTACCTTGAGGACGATTATAAGTTAGTAATGGTAAGGCTAGATCAGGATTGTTATCGCTAGTCTTGGTAAAGAGGTGAAATGTCGTTTGGGCGTAAGCACCTTCGTTCTTAAAGCTCTCATGCCAGGGTCGAGAAGCGAATACTCTTAGAGTGTGGGTTCCAGGAGATAAATCTTCAAAAACTAGAGGTTGGTCTAACTCATAAACTTCCCTATCTATCTGGTTGTCTAGAATGACATGTAGGTGGGGACCCATGCCCAACTCTGGATCTTGGAAAATTGGTAGATCCTGAACCTGAAATTCCACTTTTACAGTATTGTCTTGGAGAACTTGATCGGCCTTGGGGCTAACAATTGCCACTTGAGGCTGGTAAGCTTCCAAGCTCTGATTCAGCTGTTGAATGATTGGAGGTGGTGCTACCTCCGAGAGCTGTTCTGTTCTGGGAGTAGGAAATTCTACCTCAGTACTTAGTGTCTCAGATGTCTCAATGCGATCTTCTCCACATCCCACCAAACCCCAAGCCAAAATTATTGCTACGAGAAATGAAAAAATTACTCTCACACTTGTCCTCCGGTGATTGTTACCCAACACTCAATCTCCTATTGCTACCGGAATTTTATCCTAAGTTAAAGCCGTTCATCGGAACTATACAGTAGTGCTAAGAACTTCTATATCTGTTCAACTTGAGCAATCCCTACCAGAAAAAGTGTTTCCAATTCTGACCATAGACTCTCATCTATATTGCATTTTGTAACATTTACTATGGTTACTATTGACTTTTTCTCTAGAAGTTTTTGCATTCAAAGCTAAGTTGGACCTTGATTTGCTAAAATTTGAATTATTGTTAACTGCTTTCTTAGACTGTCCAAGGCAAGACCTATCATCTACTAGAGGAGATATTCCCTTTAGTTATCAAACAAAATGGGTATATTGTCCCCCAAGGGAAGCATTTTCGTGGTACTTTCCTCCCTATAAAGTAAAGATTCAATTCCCCTGGGGGTAATTCTCAATCCTTGTCTAGAGAGGAGATTCGTTATGACAATCAGCCCTCCTCAGCGAGAGGCAAAGGTCAAGGTAGCGGTCGATAAAGACCCGGTATCCACTTCTTTTGAGAAGTGGGGTAAGCCCGGTCACTTTTCCCGTACCTTGTCCAGAGGTCCAAAAACTACAACTTGGATTTGGGACCTCCATGCTGACGCTCACGATTTCGATAGTCATACTAGTGACTTACAAGATATATCTCGGAAAATATTCAGTGCTCACTTCGGCCATTTAGCCGTTGTGTTTGTCTGGTTGAGCGGTATGTATTTTCATGGCGCTCGTTTTTCCAACTATGAGGCTTGGCTGAGCAATCCGCTCAGCGTTAAACCAAGTGCTCAAGTTGTTTGGCCAGTTGTTGGTCAAGGTATTTTGAATGGCGATGTCGGTGGTGGTTTCCATGGCATCCAAATCACCTCTGGTTTATTCCAGCTTTGGCGTGCTTCTGGAATTACCAATAGTACCCAGCTGTATGCAACAGCGATTGGTGGTCTGGTGATGGCTGCTCTAATGTTGTTTGCTGGTTGGTTCCACTACCACAAGAAGGCTCCAAAACTAGAATGGTTCCAGAATGTGGAATCAATGATGAACCACCATTTAGCAGTGTTGTTAGGTTGTGGCTGCTTAAGCTGGGCTGGTCACCAGATCCACGTTTCCCTGCCAGTTAACAAACTGTTAGATGCCGGAGTGGCACCGAGTGACATTCCCTTACCCCATGAGTTACTCTTCAATACCGCTAAGATGGCAGAGCTGTATCCCAGTTTTGCTCAAGGAGTGAAGCCATTCTTCACCCTGAACTGGGGTGTGTATTCTGACTTCCTCACATTCAAAGGTGGTTTGAACCCAGTAACTGGTGGCTTGTGGTTGTCAGATACTGCTCACCATCACTTGGCACTAGCAGTTCTGTTTATTGTTGCTGGTCACATGTACCGGACAAACTGGGGCATTGGTCACAGCATGAAAGAAATTCTGGAGGCTCATAAAGGTCCTTTCACTGGCAAAGGACACAAAGGTCTCTACGAAATCCTGACAACTTCTTGGCATGCTCAGCTAGCAGTTAATTTGGCTGTACTAGGTTCCCTAACAATTGTGGTGGCTCATCATATGTACGCGATGCCTCCCTATCCGTACCAAGCCACAGACTATGCTACTCAGTTGTGCTTGTTTACCCACCATATGTGGATTGGAGCCTTCTGTATTGTTGGTGCTGCTGCCCACGCTGCTATATTTATGGTGCGGGACTATGACCCAGCAGAGAATGTTGACAACTTGCTAGACCGAGTTATCCGTCACCGCGATGCGATCATCTCTCACCTAAACTGGGTATGTATTTTCCTAGGTTTCCATAGCTTCGGTCTATACATCCACAACGATACAATGAGAGCTTTGGGTCGTCCTGAAGATATGTTCTCGGATTCAGCGATCCAGTTGCAACCAATATTTGCTCAATGGGTGCAAAATCTCCACAGCCTTGCGCCTGGTGGAACTGCCCCCAACGCACTAGCACCGGTTAGTTATGCTTTCGGTGGTGACCTTGTGGCTGTAGGTGGCAAAGTGGCAATGATGCCAATCACACTAGGTACAGCGGACTTTATGGTGCACCATATCCATGCCTTTACCATCCATGTCACGGCTTTGATTCTGCTCAAAGGTGTGCTGTACGCTCGGAACTCTCGCTTGATTCCAGATAAATCTCAGATAGGCTTCCGTTTTCCCTGTGATGGTCCAGGTCGTGGTGGTACCTGCCAGGTATCTGCTTGGGATCATGTATTCCTCGGTCTGTTCTGGATGTATAACTGCATCTCAGTAGTACTTTTCCACTTCAGCTGGAAGATGCAATCTGATGTTTGGGGAACAGTAGCTCCAGATGGTTCAGTGTCCACCTTTACTTTCGGTAATTTTGCCCAAAGTGCCATCACGATTAATGGCTGGTTACGTGACTTCTTGTGGTCACAAGCTGCTCAAGTGATCACATCCTATGGATCTCCTTTGTCTGCTTACGGCATAATGTTCCTAGCCGGTCACTTCATTTTTGCCTTCAGCTTGATGTTCCTATTCAGTGGTCGCGGCTACTGGCAAGAATTGATCGAATCAATTGTTTGGGCACATAACAAGTTAAAAGTTGCTCCAAGCATTCAACCTCGCGCTCTGAGTATCACTCAGGGGCGGGCTGTGGGTTTAACCCACTACCTCCTGGGAGGAATCGTCACTACTTGGGCGTTCTTCCATGCGCGAATCCTATTCCTTGGCTAACGGCGCAATAAATTCGGTAGTCAAATCCCAAGTGGGACACACTTATTGTGTCTTACCTGTCGAAACCTAAAACAACCTAGAACACTTGTTCTAGCGAGTTACTCAGAGAGAAAATGAGCAGCTCTCATAGCGTAAGTCTCATATCTTTGCGAGGAGAATTTCCTAAGAAAAATGGCAACAAAATTTCCCAAATTTAGCCAGGACCTCGCTCAAGATCCGACAACACGTCGAATCTGGTACGGGATTGCTACGGCTCACGACTTTGAAACTCACGATGGCATGACTGAGGAAAATCTTTACCAAAAGATTTTTGCCTCTCACTTCGGTCACCTCGCGATTATTTTCTTGTGGACCTCTGGCACCCTGTTCCACGTAGCCTGGCAAGGTAACTTTGAACAGTGGATTAAAGATCCTCTAAATGTTAGTCCCATCGCCCATGCGATTTGGGATCCCCACTTTGGTCAACCAGCAATAGATGCTTTCACCCAAGGAGGTGCTTCTAACCCAGTAAACATTGCTTACTCTGGGGTCTACCAGTGGTTCTACACCATTGGTATGAGAAGCAACAATGAACTGCACGGTGGTGCAATGTTCCTGTTGCTGTTCTCTGCCCTTTTATTGTTTGCGGGTTGGCTACACTTACAGCCGAAGTTCCGTCCTAGCTTGTCCTGGTTCAAAAATGCTGAATCTCGTCTGAACCACCACTTGGCTGGTTTATTGGGAGTTAGCTCTTTGGCATGGACTGGACACCTGATTCACGTTGCTATCCCTGAATCTCGCGGACAGCATGTAGGTTGGGATAACTTCCTGTCCACTCCACCGCACCCAGCAGGTTTGGCACCTTTCTTCACAGGAAACTGGGGTGTTTATGCTCAAAACCCCGATACAGCTGGTCACATTTTTAGCACCTCTGAAGGAGCTGGTACAGCAATTCTGACCTTCTTAGGTGGCTTCCATCCCCAGACTGAATCCTTGTGGTTGACAGATATTGCCCATCACCACCTAGCGATCGCAGTAGTCTTCATCATTGCTGGTCACATGTACCGGACTAACTTCGGTATTGGTCACAGCATCAAAGACATCCTGAATGCTCATAAGCCACCTAGTGGCAAGCTGGGTAATGGCCATAAGGGACTTTATGACACCCTGAATAACTCTCTACACTTCCAATTGGGATTGGCACTTGCCTCCCTTGGAGTTGTTACTTCCTTAGTGGCTCAGCACATGTATGCCATGCCGCCTTATGCCTTCCTGGCACAAGACCAAACCACTATGGCGGCACTGTATACTCATCATCAGTACATTGCTGGTTTCTTGATGGTGGGAGCGTTTGCTCACGGAGCCATTTTCTTTGTGCGGGATTATGATCCAGAGTCTAACAAGAACAATGTGTTGGCTCGGATGCTAGAACACAAAGAGGCTCTGATCTCTCACCTGAGCTGGGTAAGTCTGTTCTTGGGCTTCCACACTCTGGGTCTTTTTGTCCACAATGACGTAGTGGTTGCTTTTGGGACTCCTGAGAAGCAAATCCTGATTGAGCCAGTGTTTGCTCAGTGGATTCAAGCTGCTCACGGAAAACTGCTGTACGGCTTTGACACTCTGCTGTCCAACTCTGACAGTCTGTCTTCCAGTGCTGGTGCTGCTTACTTGCCCGGCTGGCTCGATGCAATCAACAGTGGTTCTAACTCTCTATTCTTAACCATTGGTCCTGGCGATTTCTTGGTACACCACGCCATCGCCCTAGGTCTGCATACAACTGCCCTGATCTTAATCAAGGGTGCACTGGATGCCCGTGGTTCCAAGCTGATGCCTGACAAGAAGGACTTCGGTTATGCCTTCCCATGTGACGGTCCTGGTCGTGGGGGCACCTGTGACATCTCTGCTTGGGATGCTTTCTACCTAGCCATGTTCTGGATGCTCAACACCTTGGGTTGGCTTACCTTCTACTGGCATTGGAAGCACTTGGGAGTCTGGCAAGGCAACTTAGCTCAGTTTAATGAAAATTCCACTTACCTTATGGGTTGGTTCCGGGACTACCTCTGGGCAAACTCTGGTCAGTTGATTAACGGTTACAATCCCTATGCTACTAATAACCTGTCAGTCTGGGCTTGGATGTTCCTGTTTGGGCATCTAGTTTGGGCAACTGGTTTCATGTTTTTGATCTCTTGGCGGGGTTATTGGCAAGAGCTGATTGAAACTTTGGTCTGGGCACACGAGCGTACTCCTCTAGCTAACTTGGTTCGCTGGAAGGACAAGCCGGTTGCTCTGTCTATCGTTCAAGCCCGTCTAGTTGGTCTAACCCACTTCGCCGTTGGCTACATCCTAACCTACGCGGCGTTCTTGATTGCCTCAACTTCTGGTATATATGGCTGATGAAATTAGCTGAAAACTAGCATTTTAGGTAACTAAAGACAATCCCCTACCAATTGGTAGGGGATTTTTAATTGCTTAGGATAAGAACACTAGGGTAGCCCTCAACAAAAAATACCCCACTCAAAGGCGGAGTATCTTCTTTGACTAGGGTTGACTTTGTACCTAGTACTAGCTAGTAAATTCAAATTCAATCAAGCTTCACTTTCAACATACAGAAAGAAAAGACCCATGACCACAGCAAGCGCAATGGGCAAAAAACCAACTAGCATAGGGGTCAAGAATGAAGCTGCGTATGTGCCTGTCATATTCTATTTTCCTATTTTTAATTACAACACTAACAAAATGGATATTACTGCGAATTCTGCCTTTGTTTATCATTTATAAAGATTCTTAACAAAAAGAGAGCTAAAAACACCCTTCTGATCAAAGCCGGTTTTTTTTAGTAAGTGGGATGGTTTGGGAAAGTTATTTTGTTTTAAGGAACTAACTCGAAAATTTTGTTCATTTACTAAGAAAGCTGGATTAGAACACGATTTATCTTATAATTTTTTTAAGATTAGCCCAAAAATCACACTCTATGCAAGAGAAGTGAATATCAAAGTAAGGCTACTTATATTTAGAGGAGACACATTCATATGACAATTGACGTAATTGAACATGGCGGAGATCCCCAAATTGGGAATCTCGCTACTCCGATTAACGCTTCAGGGTTCACAAAAGCTTTTATCAATGCCTTGCCAGCTTACCGCTCAGGGCTATCAGCTCATCGCCGAGGTCTAGAAATTGGCATGGCTCATGGCTATTTTCTGTATGGTCCCTTTGCCCTACTAGGTCCACTGCGGGACACAGATCTTGCCAGCACTGCTGGTTTATTAGCAGCAATTGGTTTAGTTTCAATTCTTACTATCGCTCTATCTATTTACGGTTCAACAGGTTCCGGTAAACCCATAGCGACAGTAACTACACCTAATCCCCCTGAAGATTTAGGATCAACACAAGGGTGGAGCGAATTTGCTAGTGGTTTTTTAATTGGTGGTTGTGGCGGTGCATTTTTCGCCTATTTCCTTTGCCAAACACCTCATCTAGAACCATTACAAAAGATTGCTGGTGGTGTGTGGTCATCCTAACTCAGATGGTTGAGTGTTATCACTTGAGTTCACTACAAAGCAGTCGGCATTATTTTTGGGTAGCTATCTAAGCACTCTACTGGCCTGACACAGCTAAAATGGTGCTTGAGAAAAATAGCTTTATCCCTTGTAAATTGAGGCTTTTACAAAAATTTATTCTACTACGAGCGATGACATTAGTTGTCGCTCTTTTGATTTGCTCAGTTTCATATTAAAATCGCCCGAATGCTTCGCCCCTAGGTCTAATTCTGGCAATCCGCATTTCAAACACCTAGTTTCGCTTAAGCCTTCTTTCCCTTCTGCCCTCTGCCTTACCCTCACGAAAACGGGGGTAACTAAACCGGATTTGGTATGAATCAACGCTCTAGTAGCAGGTAGACAGAGTATTAGGCTAAGCTGCGAAATATATTCAGATTATCAAAAATATTTTATGAGCAAATTATTTAAACAATTATTAAGCCTAACCATTGCCCTAAGCACTGCTAACCTTTTAATCGGTTGTACTGTTCTTCTAGAAAGAAACAATAAAGCCAACAAAGCAGAGGCACAAAAAGCTGAAAATACCCCACCAATAGTCTCGCCAACTCTGAAGACTGCTATCAATGACCTCCAAGATTTGAAGAATAAAATTGAAGGTGAATATGGTATAAAATTGCGAGAATATGAAGACAAACTTCAAGAAATAGCACCAGTGGCTAAAATTGCTCAGGGTGATGAAGAAGCCTTAGCAGCAATGAAGTCAGCTGTAGAAGGACATACATTAGCTCTGGAGTTCTGGAAATGCGATCGCGTTAATGGTTATGATCAATTGCACCAATGCCGAGACAAAGCACTTCAAGGTATTTTTAATAAGTATCCTGGGATTAAAGAACAAGCTTTAGCTTTAGTTGCACAAGAAAATCCATCTTTTATTAGTGCTGGATTAGATCAAGAATCCCTGTTGGAGGCGATATGGAGCCAAGCAAATGAGGATGCTTCGATTGCGCACCAGATAATTTACCCGCCACTGGACATAACTGATGTAGTGACTGAGGAAAAGTGAGGCAGATAGGGGGACACGGAGACAAGGGAGATGGGGGAGTGTGGGGAGCTGAGCAAGATGAGGAGGATAAAGGTTAAAGTTAAAGGGGTAACAATAGATTACTTCCCCTTTCCCCTGTCGCGTAGTGACTCATTCCCAATTTTCAATTCTCAATTTTCAAAACTGATAGACTGGTAATACTTAAGTGACTGCTTGCCCAAAGGAGAAACCTATATGACTGAGCTTGTAGGTATAAATACCATCATGACCCTTCAGAAATTAACCCAAGCAGTCACAGAGTCTTTTGTTGGAGCATTTGTCTAGCGCGAATAAACAAAAGAATTCCTCTGTGAGCCTTGCTTGTAGAAGCAATACCCATTGAGGAAATTCCCAATGAATTTAGAATCATTAGGCTGGAGCAACTTATTTGCAACCAGCTTCAACACTTATTGGCAAGAAGGATATACTGTTGGTAGAGTTGCTGTTGAGCACAGAAATACCTACATCCTCTACACTGAACAAGGAGAATTATCAGCAGAAGTTACAGGTAAACTGCGCTATCATGCTGCTGGACGGCAAGATTTACCAGCAGTTGGTGATTGGGTAGTAATTAGTATCCCAGACTCTGGCAAGCAAGCTATTATTCATGCTGTTTTACCCAGAAAAAGCAAGTTTTCCCGAAACATTGCTGGGACTAAAACCGAAGAGCAAATTATTGCTGCCAACCTTGATACAGTCTTTTTGATTTCTGGGTTGGATGGAGATTTCAACCTCAGAAGAATCGAGCGCTATCTGATTCTCGTGTGGGAGAGCGGTGCTAATCCGGTGATTATTCTGAATAAGGCAGATTTGTGTGATGATCTCGAGGGACGACGACAAGCAGTAGAAGCGATCGCACTTGGCATACCAATTATTATCTTGAGTGCTGTCCACAATCAAGGACTAGATGCTCTCAAACCTTACCTGAGTCAGGGAAAAACTGTAGCTTTGCTCGGTTCCTCCGGTGTCGGTAAATCAACCCTCACCAATCAATTGGCGGGTAGAGCCGTGCAAGCGGTGCAGTCAGTCCGTCAAGGAGATGACAGAGGCAGGCATACCACCACCCATCGCGAATTGATTGTACTGCCCTCCGGTGGCTTACTTATAGATACTCCCGGAATGCGAGAAATTCAGATTTGGGGGGGAGATAATAGCTTACAAGAGACTTTCACTGATATCGAAGCCCTAGCAAGGCAATGTCGCTTTCCTGACTGTCAACATGACTCTGAACCAGGTTGTGCAGTACAACAAGCACTCCTTGATGGTAGTCTCAATTACCAGCGTTTTGTAAGTTACCAGAAATTGCAAAAAGAATTAGACTATCTGGCAAGGAAGCAAGAGCAAAGAACTTATCTTGATACCAAGAAGCGATGGAAGAAAATCACTAAATCCATGCGACAGAGGAGAAAGCGCTGATTATACTAAATCCGGATCAAAAAAACCGATTTAACTAATTCTGTAGGGGCGAATGGCCATTCGCCCCTACATTACACAAAACTTGTTAATTGTTACTTTGTTTTAACCAACCCCACATCTCCTGTGAGTGAAAAAGCTGCCCAATAGTAGGGATGGGGATAGTTTTTGCGTACTTCCCTCTGTGCTTGCTGGAGTGATTCAGCTTTGCCCATCCCTGCTTGCAAATGGCTGTAGAATTGCTCCATCAGCAACCCTGTAGCTGCATCATCCACATTCCACAGACTTGCCATCACTGTGGGTGTTCCAGCGTACAAGAAAGCTCGGTTCATTCCTACTACTTCATCCCCTCGGCTTAATTCTCCTATTTTAGTTTGGCAGGCGCTGAGGACAACAAGATTAGTAGTACTCCTCAAATCCAAGTCGTAGATTTCATAAACTTGCAATACACCGTCGTGGTGATTGTCTCCGACTAACTGGATCGAGCTGAAGAGGGGGTTAAAGGTATTGTAATCCGCGTGGGCTGCTAGGTGTAGCATACCAGATTGGGTAGCTTGAGACCAGACAGCGCTTTCAGTTGCAGCTTTACCTACTAATGGTTGGGTGTTGAACAGGCTAGCAATTGCTTTTACTTCCTGTCGAGCATAATTTAGAGGGGAGATGCCAGTAGCTTCTGGATCACCGAGAGCTAATAGATTGCCTGTCGCTGATTTGCGCTTTTCTGTTAAGTAGCGCAAGATGCTGGCATTGGGGAGGGTGAAGAGAGCGTAGTCATCACTGAAGTAGCCCTTGCCGTCGGTTAGGGCAGCAAAGGAGAGATAATGGAGAACACCGTGGGGAACAATGGCGATTTTGGTGGTGTTGAGATGAGGTTGAAGGGGTAGGATGAGCCATTTGTGCAGTTGTTGTAGTTCTTGGGGATAAGGTTCACCCAAGTCGGTAAAGTCTCGAAAAAGAGCTAGTTCTTCGGTGAGTTGTTGGCGGCTGATGTTGAGGGGAACAGTTTTGAAGCTGTTGTCGGTGATAATGAAAGCGAAGGTGCGTTCCTCTGTGACAAAGTACTCGATTAGGGTAGTATCGGTATCAAGCAAACTCTGGATTTCGGCTAGAGATGCAACATCTACGCTGATTAACTCAGCAGTTTCAGGACTCTGGATTTTCAGTTGGGTGAGTAAGTTTTGGTACGCTTTTTCACGGGCAGTCAGTTGGTTTTCTGTCTCAGCAATGGTTTCATTATCCCACTGGTTTTTGGGACGGTTGCGTAGGGTAATCAGTTGTTGACTGAGTGCGATGATTTGAGTCTTGAGAGCTTGTTCTTTTTCCAATAGTTGGGAGTCAGCACCAGCACGGAAGTTTACCCTACCACCAGCGATTTGATCGAGGAAAGCTCGTGCTTTAGCTCGCTCGGCGTAGTTGAAGGCGGCTTCAAAGTTACTTTGCTCTACATATAAATTGATAAGGCGTTCATAAATGTCTACCTGCTGACTGGCGAAAGAGGCTTTTAGTTCTTCTATCTTAATAGAACTTTGGATAGATTCCTTGACCTTAATGGCTTGCTGATAGAAATCAATAGCTTTTGCCGTTTGTCCGATATCATCGTAGACTGCACCTAGATTACTAAGGGTGATAGCTTCCATTGAATTGTTGTCTACTTCCTGGAGAATAGGCCAAGCTTGGTTGTAGTGCTCGAGTGCCTTTTGAGTTTGTCCGATGGCTCGATAGACCTCACCAAGATTATTGAGGGTAGTAGCTTCTGCTGAGCGGTTGCCCACTTCCAGGAAAATAGGCCAAGCTTGGTTGTAGTGCTCGAGTGCCTTTTGAGTTTGTCCGATGGCTCGATAGACCTCACCAAGATTATTGAGGGTAGTAGCTTTTGCTGAGCGGTTGCCCACTTCTCGAAAAATAGGCCAAGCTTGGTTGTAGTGCTCGAGCGCTTTTTGGGTTTGTCCGATGGCTCGATAACCTCACCAAGATTATTGAGGGTAGTAGCTTCTGCTGAACGGTTGCCCACTTCTCGAAAAATAGGCCAAGCTTGGTTGTAGTAATCGAGTGCTTTTTGAGTTTGTCCGATGTTGGTGTAGTTAAGACCAATCCCAAGCAGTGCTTCAGCTTCTGATTCGTGATCTTGGAGTTGTTGCGCGATAACTAGAGCCTGCTGAAATGTTTCTATCGCTTGTAGAGATTGCCCTTGCTGTGTCTTTTGCAATGCTTCTTCTAGCAGTCGCTCTACTTCTTCCACTTGCAGATTTTGAGTCTGTGCCACACTAGGTTGAGCCATTAGCAGTACAGTTACAGGAACCGAGATGAGAGCAGGAGCTAGGGTTACCATCAGTAGACGAATGACTGGGTAGATTGCAGGTACTAGCTGAATAACTTTACTCCTATTCTTCATTAGACCTCTTGCAAAAATGCTAGATTGTCATTTTGAGCAAAGCGAAACATCTCGCGAGATGCTACCCTTCGGGAACGCTTCGCGAACACTCCACTGCGTTACGTACCCTACGGGAAGGAAGCTACAGCATGACATTGAAATTGTCTGACTTTTCAAGAGATATATTAGTCAACTCCGCTAGCCGTTCTTCCAGTTCACCTACCCGTTGCAAATCTTCCAACTCTTCATAAATCGCCTTGGCTTCCTCCAGCAAAGCCACTCCTTCTTCCCTAGCGCCACGACTATACCTAACCTCCCCCAATCCAGCCTTCGCTGCTGCTAGCTCTTCCCTATTCTCAGCAGCAGCTGCCAGTTTAACCGCTTCTATGTACTGAACCTCCGCTTCCAAAACCAGTCCAATCCTTCGATACAACTCACCCAGCAAACGGGAAGCAGGCGCTATTTTTTCTTCCTGCTTCAGCCCTTCCAAGGTTTCAATTGCTTCAGCTATCAACTCATATTCAGCATAGAGATCAGCTAGAGCCAATGCCTTAAGCTTATCCGATAAATCCTGTTCCCCAATCCGCTGAGCGATTTCCTTTACTTTCTCTGCTTCATCCAGCTCAATAAGCTTAAATCCCAATCCTCCAGTGGTATCTTCTGTAGAGGATTTATTGGTATCTGCCTCAATCACCAGCTTGTAGCTAACTCCTGGTTGTAAAGGCGGCTCACCGGGATACACCACCTCACAGATACCGTTTTGACATATCTGCTCTCGACTAAATTCCTCTGTCCACTGCAATCCTCTAACCCTAACCGTCACCTTGAAACTGTTGGCATCCGTGGCATCATGCCAGCGCAGAGTTGGCTTGTCAGTAAGTAAAAGGGTTGCTCGTGGACTGATGATATAAGGGATATAAGGAGATACTGGACGGGGCGTGACAATTGCTCTGCTACCATTCCGAGTTTCCGGTCGTGGACAGATTACTGTTCACACCAGTTGTCACTCCAGCAGTTACAGGCACAGTCTTGCCATTATTACACAGAACTCTGACCCTTACCCCTGATGCTGGTCTGAGCAAATCACCAGAACGTAACTCTGTACTAACGGTAACTGCGTTAAAACGGGAAGCTCCCTCCCGCTTTAGTTCCACCCTACCCGTTGCTTCAACAATTCTATGCTTAGAACGAGCGAGATTGGTATGATTTGGTTTTGCGATCGCTTGTTTGGCTAAAAGACTGTTGCTCCCCCAAGTGAGGGTTGCCAACATTAGGGTGAAGGCGAAGGAAATTAGCTTCTTTGGCTGTACCACGGATAGGACTTTATTAGCGCAGGGATATCTCTATATTACATATAGATACAATTTGTAGTTATCTGGATTCTTTGGCTCATTTTCCAACCACGCCCAATCTGGTTTGATTGATGATTATGATTTGACGTTCTAATTGAAGCGGGAAGAGAGGAAAAGGAAATGGGGAGGAATATGCGATCGCGTTTTTGTTCTTTTTTTATCTGGATTATTAAGAATCTGGCGATCGTTGCAAGATTTTGGAGGAGGGCCCACGTCAGTGCTGTGTAAGAATTGGAGGAGGATACACGTTGAGCTGTAAAGTGTCGGGAGAGGGCGCACGTCGGTGCGCCCCTAAGTTTATTATGGACGGTGTTTATTATGGACGGTTTATTATGGATTGATATGGAATATAATCGCCACATCCATCACCGTCGTTCTATTCGTTTGTCCGGTTTTGATTATGGACAATCGGGTGTTTATTTTATTACCCTTTGCACCCACAAAAAAGAGTGTTGGTTTGGAGAAATCATTGATTCAAAAATGTATTTAAACCAACTCGGAAAAATCGTTGCCAAAGAATGGTTAAGAACCCCAAAAATACGACCTGAAACAAGCTTAGACGAATGGATAATCATGCCCAACCATCTCCACGGCATCATCATTATCACCAATAACACCAATACAAGCCACTCCGTAGGGGCGCACCGACGTGCGCCCTCATCCCGACATGTGCCCTCATCTCAACATGGGCTCTCTTTCCCACATATCCCTTCATCTCAACCTTCACCCAACCCCCATACCTCATCCCCCGCATTTCGCCGTTACAGCAAATCCCTGCCATCAATAATTGCTGGATTCAAATCTGCCACCACCAAACGCATTAATCAACATCGACAAACCAGAGGCATTCCCTTCTGGCAACGAAATTATTACGAATCCGTTGTCCGTGATACACAGCATTTAGAAAACATTCGCCACTATATTTACACCAATCCCAGACGTTGGAAAGATGATCCAAACTATGCCCAATATGGTTTGATTGATGATTATAATTTGCCATTCTAATTGAGGTGGGAAGAGAGGAAAGGGAAATGGGGAGGAAAATGCGATCGCGTTTTTGTTCCTTTTTTATCCGGATTATTAAGAATCTGGCGATCGTTGCAAGATTTTGGAGGAGGGCGCACGTCGGTGCTGTGTAAGAATTGGAGGAGGATACCACGTTGAGCTGTAAAGTGTCGGGAGAGGGCGCACGTCGGTGCGCCCCTACAGGCAGGCACATTTTTCCATGATGAAAGGATATCATCAAAAAGGTGAGATCGCTGCTTTTGTTGTGGATTGTTACTTTTTCTGGTTGTCTAGCCGTTGACGCGCCTGCTTGATCCAGTCATACTCTTCTGGGTAGTTTCGATCAGCATATCTCAGACAAATTTCCCATTCCAACAGAGCCTTTTTCGGGATATCTTTCCCTTCCAGAGCCTGAGCCAACAAACAGTGGGCAGAGGCACGAGTCTGATCAAGGCTGATGGCTTCTGTTAGACTACTCTCAGCATCAGCATAGCGTTTTTGTTTTAACTGCGCCCAACCCAGATTTTTCCACAAGGCATATCTGGTTTCCTTATCTTCCTCTGATACTAGTTCCAATCCTTGGAAAAGCAAAGATGCTGCTTCTGAATACTTTTTGCTCTTAATAGATAAACGAGCTAATTTATTGTAGCCAGCATCTAAGTCACCTTGAGCCGCTAACCAATACTGAGTTCTGGCTTTATCCAACTCTTCTAAATTTTCATAGAGGCGTCCCAAATTATAGTGAGCTTTTGCATTGTCCGGATTGAGAGCCAGCGCCAGCTCATAGTCCGATTGTGCACTTGACCAATTACCATCAAGATAGTGATCAAGACCCTGTTCATTAAAGTAGGCAGCAATTTGGGGTAAGGAAGCCCGAAAACCCATCAACGAGAATAAAAGTACTACTGATAGTCCCAGTTTTACCTCTTGCCAGAGATATTTTTTGATACCTAATTGTGAGAGAATTTCCTCAATGCCTTTCCTTCCAGCCTCAGTTAAAACTCCTCCAGTAGTTAACAGCATTAAGACACTTTGGGAAATTACAGCAAAAGAGCCAAAGAAATTTAAGCCGCCACTCATAAAACGAGAGGAAATATCTACAACTAAACTTAAGGAAGCAGTTAGAGAAGTAACTGTTAGTGCATTCCATAACCAGTCAAAACGATCTAAGTGATGAATTGGAGCTTCAAGAAACCACCACCAGGCATTTTGGGGAGGATGAAAACTAGCACGCCAATCCGCCAGAGATACAATCCCAGTAATCATTCCTGCTTGTTTTTTGAGGCGATTATCCAACTGAAGCAGAGCAATTAGTTTCTCTTCTTGTCTGTGACTAACATCAACAGTAGTCAATGCTTCTTGAACCGCATCACGAGCCATTAGAACACAGAGAATTATTTCAGATGATGGACTCTCTCTAGATTGTTCAATAGCAGTGAGCGTAACTTTATAATGTTTGATAGCAGAATCTAATTGGGAGATAGTCATAGATTAAGTAATAAGCGTCTGACGATGCAGGAAATAGGGAATAGGGAATACATTGGTGACAAGTTAAGGCAAAATCGTCGTTGTCAAGGGAATGGAGAATGGAGAATGGAGAATGAAGAATATAGATTTTTTTGTCCAAAGTCCAATTCCATATATAGGATTTTTTTAGCCCCAAACACCATATCTGGGAATTGACAAAATGCACCACCTTTTAACTTGTCACCATTGAATAGGGAATAGGGTAAAATTCCACGTCGAAAAAGATGATAAGACACTAGTATCGCTGCACGGAATTAAGAATTAAGAATGCTTATAGAGTAAGGATTCTATCCCTCTCTCTCCTGGTGGGTTATTTCCGTCAGTTAAAAAAGGTGAAAAAGCTTACTAAACAAGCTTTCTTGCCTTGGAGCCTTCTGCCTCCTGACTTCTGCCTTCTAAAGATATTGTGTTGTTTTCGGGAACAAAATCAGCCTTAGCCTAGTCTCTACAGAATAGAGATAATGGTAGCTGAGAGTTTAAATAAAATATTAGGAGAATTAATTCTATGATGCCTCAGAAGTTTAATGACCATTTGGGCTTAATATCTTTTACTAGCAAAAAAGTTGCTTTGGCAGCTGGTGTTGCCACTTTTATGGTAAATGGTAGTGCCTTTGCTTTAGATAACAGTCAAATACCAGCCAACTCTGCCACTCAGTTGCTAGATAATACTACATTGGCTCAGAACCCTGAAGACCAAACACAATCCCAAACTAATAGTGATCCTCGGTTTACCTGTCAGTTTATCAATGGTGACTATACTGTTATGTATCACCCCGAAAGCAAACCAGCTCAAGCTTTTCCTTGGGCAGTTCCTAGTGCCATGGGAGGTGGCTGGACACCAGAACTTCGTTGTAATGAGATTAGCCGACGCTTAGAGTTTTATCGCCCTGATGGCTTGCTGGAAATGCGAACTTCAGTGGAAAATAACTACGACGTCATTTGTGTGACTACTCAGCTAAATTCAGACTGTCGGATTGTTCTGACGGTTCCTCCTAATCAAGATCCAGAAATAACTCGTAACCTGGTATTTGAGAACTTGACTGTTGCTGATAGTGGTCAGCAAACTCAAGGAGTCAACACTTTTTTAGGTGGAGACGGAGATTCTCAGCTCCTGGATCAGATATTAAACCAAGGTCTATCTACTTTGGGCATAGGCGGCAATAAAAACCCGATAAGAAATTCTGGTAACATCGATCTACGACCTTTCCTAGATGCAGCTGATGGTGGTACTGGCACTCAGTTGCGAGGTGGAACTTCTGTTACACCAAATCGACGATTAAATCCTGACAGGTTTCGTTAGGGACTTCCTCCATTTTAAGCTTAGGCAAAGGATTAGGGGGAGCGTGGCAAGACGCCAAGATAGGAAAGCTGTAGTAGATGAGGAGACAACAGAGATGTTTACCAATCCACAAATGACCAATGACAAAAACGTCATCCTACGCTATCGATTTTGGGACAAGTAATACTGTAATAACTCGCTGGAATTGGGCAACCCAGCAACCGGAAACTTTGAGCTTACCTGGTATATCACTGCAATTGAGTCAGAATCCTCCCTTAATTCCCAGTTTGCTCTACTTAGAAAATGCCAATCAAGGTAAGGTTGTAGTAGGACAAGCAGTACGCGATCGCGGTCTTGATTTGAGTTCTGATAGCCGCTTTTTCCAGAGCTTTAAACGCGGGATTGGTACAGATATTCAGGGGTTTTTACCAGAACTAGATGGCAAAACTGTCTCCTTTGAGGAGGTTGGACAATGGTTCCTCAGCCAGATTATCTCTCAACTATCACTTTCCCTCTACCAAGAAACAGGGGAATTAGAAGAACAATCTGTAATTGAATCGCTGACTCTAACTGTGCCTGTGGATAGTTTTGAAACCTATCGGCATTGGCTAACAGGAGTTTGCCGAGCTTTGCCCGTAGAACAGGTAAGGCTCTTAGATGAACCTACTGCTGCTGCCTTGGGTTATGGGATTGCTGATGGGGAAATCCTGCTAGTGATTGATTTTGGGGGCGGTACTGTGGATTTATCCCTGGTACAGCTCAATCAGAGTTCTCAAACTGGTCAACATTTAGGTTTTATTCTCAAGTGGGGTGAAAAGTCCCTAGGGGAAAGCTCTGGACAGAAGGTGAAAATTGCCCGTGTACTCGCCAAAGCTGGGCAAAATTTGGGTGGTTCGGATCTCGATAACTGGTTGGTGGATTACTTTGCTCAAACTCAAGGTTTGACACGCTCACCTTTGACTACCAGATTAGCAGAACGCCTCAAAATTCAGCTATCTGAACACGAATCAGCAACTGAAGTTTATTTCAATGACGAAACCTTCGAGAGTTACGAACTAAAACTAGACCGTGATAGTTTGGAAGCCATCTTAAAAGAACACCAGTTTTTTGAGATACTGGACAAGACGATGGAACAACTTCTGCAACAAGGGCGTCGTAGTGGCATAGAAGTCTCAGATATTAATGCCGTCTTGCTGGTAGGCGGCACGGTAAAAATCCCTGCAGTGCAAAGCTGGGTAGAACAATACTTCAGCTCAGATAAGATTCATTGTGAAAAACCCTTTGAAGCGATCGCCCAAGGGGCACTTCAGCTCAGTCAAGGTATCGAAATTCAAGATTTCCTCTACCACAATTATGGTATCCGCTATTGGGATAGGCGCAATAACTGTCACAACTGGCATTCCATTATCAAAGCCGGACAAGCTTACCCAATGAATCAACCAGTGGAACTAATTTTAGGAGCGTCTATAGAGAACCAACCCCGCATTGAACTGGTACTTGGAGAGTTGGGTGCTGATACTAGTACTACTGAAGTTTACTTTGAGGGCGATCGCTTGATTACTCGCCAGATAGGTGGAGGTAAAACCTCTGTCCAACCTCTCAATGACAGGGAGGGAGCCAGAAGCATTGCCCAGCTAGACCCCCCTGGCAATCCAGGAAGCGATCGCATTAAAATCCAATTTTGGGTAGATGCTCAGCGTTCTCTCAGGGTTAGTGTTGAAGATTTACTAACCAATCAAACTGTATTAAATAATCAGTTAGTTGCACAACTAAGATAAACAAGGCAACAGGGAATAGGGAATAGGGAATAGGAGAAGAAATTGTTTCTTCCATTCCAATTCGACGTGGAATTTTCCCTACTCGCTACTCGCTATTTGCTACTCCCTACACTTCCTGAGCGCAAAAATCCTGCCATTAGTTCCACAGCTGTCTCTAAAACTTTCGGTTCCCGTACCAAGGCAAACCGAACATACCCTTCACCAGCTTCTCCAAAACCAGCTCCTGGAGCAGCTGCAACACCCGTTTCTGCTACTAGTTGAGTACAGAATCCAATTGAGTTCGATGTCCAAGGTGCTGGTAATTTTGCCCAGACATACATTGTGGCTTGGGGAGTAGGCACTTGCCAGCCAATGCGATGTAAAGCTTGGATAAAAGTATCCCGTCGCTGCTGAAAAATAGCTACTGTTTGCTTTACTCTCTCTTGAGAACCAGTTAAAGCTGCGATCGCACCATTTAAAATTCCTTGGTACTGGTTAAAATCAATCACTGCTTTTATTTGTCGTAAAGCTTTAATCAACTCAGTATTACCGATCGCATAACCTACTCTAAATCCTCCCATATTGTAGGACTTGGAGAAGCTAAAAAACTCAATTGAGAGTTCTTTATTGGTGTCGGCTTGGAATATTGAGGGTGCAAGGGATTGGCGATGAGGTACTTCTGTGTCTTCTCCAAATACTAGATCAGCATAGGGGAAATCATGAACTAACACTAAGTTATGCTGACGGCAAAAAGTAACAGCCTTCTGGAAAAAAGATAACGGTGCGATCGCACTAGTAGGATTGTGAGGATAACTTAACACCATCAGTCTAGCTTGCTCTAGTACCGACAGAGGAATATCTTCAAATATTGGCAAAAACCTATTTTCTGCCAACAAGGGCATTGGGTAGATTTGACCCCCAGCAAGATGCACACCTCCAGCATGGGAAGGATACCCAGGATCTTGCAACAAGGCAAAATCCCCTGGGTTAAGAACTGCCAAAGGCAAATGAGCAGTACCTTCCTGGGAACCAATCAGGAGTAAAACCTCAGTTTCAGGATTAACTGGGATACCAAATTTTTGTGTGTACCAACTTGCAGCTGCTTGACGGAAGGCTTGAGTGCCATGAAACAGCAAGTATCCGTGAGTTGTAGTATCAGACAAAGACTCTCTAATTGCTGAGAGTACATGCTCTGAAGCTGGCAAATCAGAAGAACCTAAAGATAGATCAATAATCTCCTTGCCAATGGTTCTCGCTTTTGCCTTTGCTTGATCCATATCAGCAAACACATTGGATTGCAGAGGTTGTAAACGTTGAGCAAGCTGCATGTTTTGGTTATTTTTTGTTCGTTATTTGTTGTTTGTAAAGAAACATTCTCCAGAAAACAAATTGCTAAATTACTTTTAAGCGATCAAATAAGACCCAGATAGCTCCTCTTTCTCAACTCCGAACCCTACTATAGTAGTTGGATTGATGTTGATTAGGCTATCCAGGTTCACAGATTACTGAGGACATTGTCAAAAGCTAACCGAGCGCTACAAGTTGTCTAGTTGCCTGCGCAAATCATCCAATTCTTTGTCAACTTCTGCTGAACCGGCGGATGGGGAAGATTTTTGTTCCTCCGAGGCTGGTAAAGCTCCCTGTGAGACAGAACCACCAGTCAACTGCGCTTTCATCGCTGCTAATTCATCATCTACATCACTACCAGCTTCGAGTTGAGCAAACTGACTTTCTAAGTCATTACCGCCAAGGGCACCGACTGCCTCAGAACGAGCTTCCATCTCCAGGACTTTTTCCTCCATGCGCTCAAAAGCCCCCATCGCTGAGCTAGTACCCAATCGACCAATTGTGCCTTGCAACTGTTCATTAGCTTTAGCAGCACTTGCCCGTGCTTTGAGCATATCTTTCTTTGTTTTAGCTTCAGAAATCTTACTCTCTAGGGCAATCAGATTACGCTTCAGGGTATCCACCTGAGCTGTTTGCTGATCCAGCTGCACTTTAATAGTAGCAGCAGTTTCGCTATTGGTCTTCTTGCGTTGCAGTGCCTCACGAGCCAAATTTTCATCCCCTTTGCTGAGTGCCAGCTGGGCTCTTTGGTGCCAATTGTTGGCTTCCTGTTGATTTTTGTTATATTGCTGTTCAGATTTTTTTTGAGTAGCAATTGCTCTGGCTACCGCTTGGCGCAGTTGTACTAGATCCTCTTGCATATCAACAATGGCTTGCTCCAGAATCTTTTCTGGATCTTCAGCCTTGCTAACCATATCGTTAAGGTTAGCTCTGATGACTCTACTGAGGCGATCAAATAATCCCATGACGCTGTTTATCCTCTCGGAAGTTACAAAGTAGGTGTGAAGCTAGCTCTAGTAAGTAAGCCAGTTTCAGAGGTGTTGAGGTAATAAGCAATTTATCGTCTCCCGTCTCAAGTTTAAAATGCTTTTTTGAATCCTTCAAAAGACTCATTGCTAAGCCATCGAGACAAGACACTATTAATCCAGTGTAAAAACTTCCTGCCAAAAAGTGCTAGTTGATAGCCAGCTTAGGGACTTCTAAATTAACACATTCTCTATTTCATATTCAGGCAGAGGAGTAGAGAAGCTGGGGGAGTGTGGGGAGCTGGGGGAACTGGGAGTAGTCTTTTTCAATTCCCAATTCCCTATTCCCTATTCCCTATTCTTGAGCATGATATACCGAGGTAGAAATTCCTTGTTGCTGGAGTTGCTCAGCTAAAGTTTTTGCCTGAGCTTGAGTCTCAAAAGCTCCCATTTGAATCTGTGTACCTTCGGGGAACTTACGCAAATAGGCGTCAGGAACGATTGCCTGCGCTCGGACTAGAGCTTGGTTACCAGTATAATTAGTCACTACATAATAGAGGCGGTCCTTAGGTGGTGGAGCTGCAGCTGTTTCTAGCGTGATAACAGGTACAGTCGTTGCTGGTGATGGACTTGGTTGAACAGGAGCCGTATTGGGATTGTTCGCTGTTGGTGGTGGTGTCGCCGCTTGTGGAGCAGTTTCCGGTAGTGGAGGAGGTGGTAAAAGCGCCGAAGGTAAATCAGTACCTCCAGAAATAGCTTGGTTAGAAGCTCCTGATGAGCTTGTAGATGTCCTATTAGAATCAGGCAAATCTGGTAATGGGGGAACTTCAGTCTCCGCTGGGGTTGGTGTCTGATTTGGTATGTCTTCCAAACGAGACAGATTATTGAGATTCAAATCTACAAATTCCTCAGAAGCTAGATCTGGACCATTAATTATGGGTAAATCTTGGTCTGAGTCTCCGTTCCCTGGTGTCGTTCCGATAGAATTTTGAGCTGTGGTAGCTTGGTTTGAGCCAAAGAACCGATCAAGAACCAAAGTCCTAAATTGGGATGGATTGATTGCCAGATAGATTACTGTTGCACCTGAGAGCAACACCAGTAACATCAAACCAACACCTAAAGGAGTCAATAGCTGATTGCTGAAGCGCTTTTGGGATTGAGTACTTGCCTCTTCTTCCCGCAAACTCTGTAGTAGCTTCTCTGATGATTCGAGATAATCCTCTGGTTGTCCTTGGGGTACCTCTGAGGGAGCCAATTTGGCTTCTTCCTCTGTTGTTTCCTCAGAAGGAGTCAGTTGTTCGCTAACTTCTGGCTGCGCCACCAAACTTTGCTCAACAGAGGACTCAGGTAATTCAGAGGCTGCTAACGGGGAGCTATCTAGCTGTTGTGTCTGGCTCATGAGTTCTTGACTCATTTCCTCAGGAAGCACAGTCGGTGGCGTCTTGAATTCTGTTACTTGTGGTAGTGAGACTACAGGTGCAGAGGATGGCTGTAAAGCTGGCTGCGAAGTTTTACCTATCCGTTTCTCAAGGGAGATCAACTCAATTGGTTGGCGGACTTGATTACCTCCAAGACCACGGACAGATTTAACTGGACGTCCTGCACGTTTGCGTCGGTAACGGGCTAATTCTTCTTCTAGCTGCACATCAAGGCTTCCCAGAGCAGCCTGTAAAGCTGGGTTGAGTAATTGGTTTGAGTGTGATTGAGTAGAGGACTCAACCGAGTTATTTTTGCTCATGAGGAGGGCTTGTTGGTGAGTTTTTTAGTTCCAATTCTACAAATAGGTGCTCTTGCTGTTCAGTTTATTACAAGTTTTTAGGTTTTGAGCGAATAGAGTGGTAATAAAACTGCTTGAATAATTGATTTTTACCAATTGACAATTTTTATTTGCACAACAGCTTAATGATATAAAACATATGTTTAAATCTCTTAATCATATATTAAGCAAGCTAGAACAGCAGGCGCAGTGGGAAGGTCCTAGGCAATTTCAACGCTTGCTTCAATTTTGGCCGCAAATAGTGGGACCGACTGTGGCTCAGCAGACGCGACCATATTCCATATCTAGGGATGTTCTGTATGTTGCTACATCTGGGTCTGTTTGGGCACAAGAACTGAAATTTAAGCGCCGTTTTATTTTAAAAAAGCTCAATGCCCAGTTGACCATTCAACTAGTTGATATTCGCTTTTCTACAGCTCACTGGGAGAGAAACCAGGGAACCAATGAGGTATCAGAACAGTCTCCTTCCTGGCAAGAGCATCCCAGTCATCTTGTGGCAACAGTACCTTTATCACCCATTGAGCCAACTACTGCCATTGAAGATCCCCACTCAGCTTATCAACACTGGGTTAAGCTCGTGCAGACGCGATCGCAACAATTGCCTCTGTGTCCAAAATGCCAGTGTCCTACACCACGAGGAGAGCTCCAACGTTGGGGTATCTGTTGTCTGTGTGCTGCCAAGCATTGGCAAACTTAAGGTACAAATTTTTCTCCCCAGAATCTACTTCTAAACTTGTATTCAGTAGCTCTTCATACAAATTTTACACACCCAACCGATGATTTAAACTTCTGTTCTCTACTACCAATCCAGGCTCTAGAGCTATCTATAGTTTTGTTTTTTTGCTTGATCCCCGTACTGTTTAAACTAACATCAGTCTATTTTCGCAATGTCTTGTTTAAACTCATGGCTTGTTTTTTATCTACTTTATACATATGTAACAAAATTATGAAGAAAACCTAAATATCTTAATTTGATTCTTTTAGAAAGTATAAAAATTAAATTAAGAGGAAATAAAAATTACTCCAGATAAATAACTCCAATGAAGACCTTGAACTTGCATACTTCTGCCTGCCTAGTTTGTCGCTATTATCAACCAACGGGAAGGCGTGGAGGTATGTGTAGGCTCCTCAATGCACCGGTCAGAGGTAGCTGGAAAGCTTGTTCTTTAGCACTGCCACCCTTTGCACCTTCTTGGGAGGGAATTGAACGAATTTGGCAGAATGAACAGCCCATGCTCAAAGAAAAGCTTTCTATAAGTTCTTCCCTAGGCTGCTCTGACTCAGAGCGTTCAGTTGCTAAAAGGGTCTCAACCACTGAAAAGTCGGCAGCAGACGTTGTACTAGTCTAAATCTCCACAGATAAATAGGACTGGTATTGTGCTCAGTTGCATGAGTGACAATTGACGGGAGTAAAGGAGAAAAAAAATATTTGAGATTTCTGTTTGAAAAAAATTGAATAGATGAATCATTAAAATAATTAATCGCACCTTTTGCTCAGCAAAGGTGCGATTTTTAAAAGGTAACAGGCAAGAAGCAATAGGCAATAGTGATTAGTTTAGAGCTGGGATTTGATGGCAAATCTGCTTATTCTTATCCTTCTCTATAACTGGAGTTTAGACTAAATGCCGTTTCTACACCATATATAGTGGTTGTCAATTGACAAATTACGCTACATATGGCGTATTTTTTGAGTTAGTCTAAACTCCAGTCTATAATCATTGGAGGATTTTTTCCCCTACACCTTTGCTCCAGTTCCCCTGCCTCTATTCGCTCAGTCTTCTTGTGAGCTTCTGAAAGAAGCTAGCCATTCACGAACTTGCTCTGCCGCAATATCGCGGGATCCTAAACCAAAAGCTAGGGCAATTGCTACAGCGATCGCTCCTAGGAGCAGTCCAAAGGCTAGGTTAACAATATCACCCCCAATACCCATTTGTTCAAGGGCAATTGCTGCGGAAAAGGCAATGATCACAATCCGAGCAGCCTGTCCGAGAATTATTGATTGGCGAGAGCCAGAGCTGCTAATCAAGTTAAAGGTAAAAGTTGCTAAGAACAGACCAATGCCAAATACAACTAAACCCCCTAGAATTTGACTAGCAATGACCAAGACCCCAGTAACAATTTCTGTCAAGGGTTCAATTTGTAAGATATCAGTTGCTGCCACGATCGCAAACAACATAATGCCCACTAAGACAATAATTCCCACCAATTCTGATGGTGTGCGAGTGGGAGCCGGGGTAGACTGTAGCACAGTCTCTTGACCAGTAGATGCTTCTGGTATCTCTGGTTCTGCTGTTTCCTCCGCTGGTGCAGCTGATGTCGCTTCAGTTACATCAGGAGAGGCTACGCCTAGCCACTGGAAAAGATTGTTAAAGCCAATACCTGCGAGGATATTGCTTACTAACTCACGGACAAATTGTCCTAGCACATAAGCAATTACCAAAATCACTACCGCTGTAAAGATTTTGGGGATCGCGCTGAGGATCTGATCCAACATTGCGATCGCTGGCTCTGAGATTGCCTCAATCTCTAGGGAATTGAGGGCAGCGATCGCTGCTGGGATCAAAATCAATACATAGACAATCGTGCCAATAATCCAGGAGAGGGACTTACCACCAGTTGCCTGAAGTCCAAACTGACTACCCAACCGATTAAAGCCTGCTGCTGACAAAAGACCAGTCACAATCCGGCGCACCACTTGAGCAACTACCCAACCGGCACCAGCAATGACAATTGCTTTCAAAATATTCGGCAGAGCTGCCAGAACTTCATTGAGTAATTGCTGGACTGGTTCTAGGGTTCCCTGTAAACCTAGGGTGCTTAAAACAGAGGGCAGAAAAAGTAGAAAGATAAACCAGTACAGAGCATTACCAATGGTGTTACTTAAGGAGAACTGACTGGTTGGGGGTGTAGTGCTGCTAGTTGACTCAGTGGTTGAAGTGTCCTCTGAACTGTCTGGAGGGCTATCTACCTGTTGACCTAAACGTTCATCGAGCTGAAATAACTGCAGTGCCCGCGTTGTTACTAGTTTTACCAGCGAAGCGATTAACCAAGCAACACCCAAAAGAATTGCCGCACCAAAGAGCTGAGGCAAAAAGCTCAGGATTTGGTTGAGAAAACTATTGAGAGGTTCAGAAACTGCTTCCAATTGCAGTCGCTGTAGAACCCCCACCACAGTGAAGATAATGATCAGCCAAAAAACTGCCCCAGATATCCATTTCTCAACTTTTGGAGGCTCTACCCCTTCCTGAGCAGCAGTGAGCCAATTAGCAATTTTGTTGTCAATATTGGTGCGACTGAGCAATCCTTCTATAAAACCAGCAACAAGCAGGGCAACAATAATGCCGAGCACCAGGATAAGGATTGCTCCTAGCAAATTAGGCAGAAAAGCCATGATGTTTTGGAGAAATCCCTCAAACCAGTCGATAGCCGATTCTGCACTAGGAGTTGGCGTTGCTTGGGCCAAAATTGGATGTACCGATTCGGGTACACCCACTCCTACAATTTGGACGATACCTTCCCAAGATTCATTCATAGTATTCCTTCTTACATAATCTCAACTTTCACGGGACAACAACAAGGGATTGCTCTCTACCCCGTTATAGTGATTGATGATGTTGATCCTCTCATAAAAATCTTCTAGTTATGGGAGCAGAATAAATTAGTCGCAGCAGAAACAGCCTAGATGAAAAAGCCCTTTTTTTCAGGAGTAGACAGTCTCCTGCACATTAAACCTCAAATCGTGGGTTCAAATCCATCTCTGTAGATAGTTAAGCTACAAAAATCAATATCTGTTAGTTTTTGTAAGGGCTACAATCCCCAGAAATTCTCAATCAAACCTGTCTATAGATCAACCGTTGAATTTTTCAATGTCAAACCCCCAAGTTTTTGAACAATCAATCCAAATTAATGCCAGCGCTACTGTAGTTGAGCACTGTATCACTGACCAGACCTTGATGCATCGTTGGCTCAATCCAGTTCTGCGTTGTGAACCAGTAGGGAAATGGAGTACACAAGTAGGTAGTCGCTCTCGCTTTGTGATTAATATTCCCCTGCTGCAACCTACCCTCAAAAGTGTAGTATTAGAACGGGAACCTGGTTTAGTAGTCTGGGAGTTCAAGGGATTTTTCCAAGGACGCGATCGCTGGGAATGTCAGCCAACTAACCAAGGAACTCTGTTGGTTAACCGTTTTGAATTTGAAATTCCTAATCCCCTAGTTAGCTGGGGCTTTAATACTTTCGCCGCCAATTGGACAAATAATGATATGAAAGCTCAACTCAGACGCCTCAAACGAGTTGCAGAGGAGACTCATCAGCTCAAGTCTGGTTAGGGTCCGGAACAAGCATTTATTTGATAAATTACCTTTGACAACTTTAAAAATTTTTGCCTTACATTCCGTGACTAGCTATGCAAATTCTTCATGGCACTTGGATTCCTCAATCTGGGAATGAATTTATTCAAGCGGGTGCATTTTATCTGTGGGTTGAGACGACGGAAACTAAGCGGTTTCGTAAACCTAATCAGCGCCATCCTCGACACCTGGTTGCAGCGGATTTGGCGGCACTACTAGCTAGCGAATTGGGAATTAAGCCACCGGAATATAGTCAGCTCCAAGATTTAATTGAGCCTTGCTATTTCCTGCTGCCGACGGTTGATGCTCAGCCTCTACCATCCCTGGAATTGTCTCGCTATTTAGAAGAAGAGTTGCCAGAATCTTTTGAGTTTCAGTACTGGCAAGTGGACTGTTACCCCACCCTGGCATCAACGAAAACCAGCACCTATGGCAAAACTCAAGTCAATTCTGTAGTTCCCCTACTCAATGATTTACATTTTATCACGCTACATAATTTGAGTGAGATTCAACTGGGTGCAGACTTATTATTTTGGTTTCACTTTACCCAAGCCCTGAAACGGATTATTTTCAAAGATCAATATATTCCTGCCCTGAAATATCGGGAGCTGAAACCACCAAAAGCCTCTAAATCCAAACGTAAGTCTACTGCTACTCTCGGCACATTCGAGATTCATCCAGGGTGGGAATTTATCGGTGAAGAATATCAAACTACCCTTAAGCAATATGTGGACTATATGCCCCTGATTGGGGCAGCAGGATTTGCCCAACCTGATGAAACACCGAAATTCTACGATCGCTTTTCACTGCTTCGTCACTTCTCAGATTGTTTGCTGACGGAGATTCTTACCCATACCTATATTACTCAAGCATTCGAGAAGACTATTGCCGATTCCCTAGTTTATGATTGTTTGAAGCCAGCCAATGGTGACACCTATTGGACTTCAATAGAAAAACTAGAGCAATACAAACAATGGCAGGCATGGCGCGATCGCATTGTTCGCACTCAAACTGATCAATCATTTTACCTCTATTTTCACCTCCAAGACCCACCTAAACCGGAAGATGCCTGGCAGCTGCAGTTTCAAGTTGCTCCCAAGCATGATCCTTCTCTAAGAGTGTCTCTGGATGATTACTGGCGGATGCGTCCAGAGCAGCAGGAGCAGGTAAAAACCCAACTGGGGGGAGAATTTGAGCAAAATTTGTTGCTGAATCTGGGTTATGCCGCTCGCATCTATCCCGCTCTTTGGCAAGGACTAGAAACGGATCAGCCTATCAGTATTTTTCTGAGTCTGGACGCTGCGTTTAATTTTTTAAAAGAGTCTGCCTGGGTACTGGAAAATGCAGGTTATAAGGTGGTTGTGCCTGCTTGGTGGACACCGAAAGGACGGCAACGGGCTAAGGTGCGGCTGAAGGCAAAGGGGAAATCTCTGTCGGTTGCTGAAAACAAATCCAAGAGCTATCTTTCCTTTGACAGTTTAGTTGAATACCAGTATGAACTAGCTATCGCTGGTGAGCAGGTAACTGAGCAGGAGTGGAACCAACTGGTTAATGCGAAAACGCCCCTAGTCAAGTTTCGTGGCCAGTGGATGGAGCTGGATCAGGATAAAATGCAGCAAATGCTACAGTTCTGGAAAACCCATCAGCAAGAGAATCCAGAACTGAGTTTGCTCGACCTCCTGAAACTCACTGCTGGAGGTGAAGATGGGGAGCTGGAGGTGGAGTGCGATCGCGAGGATGTCCTTACTGATATGCTGACTAAACTGGGAGACAAAAGTCAGCTCCAGCCAGTAGATAATCCGGAAACCTTCCAAGGTAAGCTAAGGGAATATCAAAAACGGGGTGTCTCCTGGATGCAATACCTAGAACAACTGGGACTTAACGGCTGCCTTGCGGACGATATGGGTTTAGGCAAAACTGTCCAGGTAATCGCCCGCTTAGTGCAGGAACGAGAGCTTACTCAGCAGCAACCAGGGATAAAAATTCCCCCCACCCTACTTATCGCCCCCACCTCTGTAGTTGGCAACTGGTTCCACGAACTCCACAAATTTGCCCCCCAGATTAAGGCTACAGTACATCATGGGAGCGATCGCGCCAAAGAAGCCACAACTTTCAAAAAAGCCTGCCGTGACCATGATATCCTCATTACTTCCTTTGCCCTAGCACGGAAGGATGCCAAGCTTTTCAATGGCATCAAGTGGCACCGCATCGTTTTAGATGAGGCGCAAAATATCAAGAACCCAAAGGCAGCTTTAACCAAGGCTATTCTCAAATTCTCTGCTCCCCACCGCCTTGCTTTAACAGGAACTCCAATAGAAAATCGCTTACTGGATCTGTGGTCGATCTTCAACTTTTTGAATCCAGGTTACTTAGGAACCCAGGCACAGTTTCGCCGTAGCTTCGAGCTACCTATCCAAAAAAACAACAATCTTCGCCAATCCGCTACTCTGAAAAAGTTGGTAGAACCCTTTATTTTGCGGCGGGTGAAAACGGATCAGTCCATCATTAAAGATCTGCCTGATAAAGTGGAGCAAAAGCTATTCTGCAACCTCACCAAAGAGCAAGCATCCCTCTACAAAGCAGTAGTGAAAGATGTTGAGGAACAGTTACAAGAAGCAGAAGGTATTCAGCGCAAAGGTTTAATTCTTGCTACCCTGACGAAACTGAAGCAGGTGTGCAACCATCCCATGCAATTCTTACAGGACGGTAGTGATTTTACCGCAGCGCGATCGCACAAACTCACCCGCCTCACGGAAATGATTGAAGAGGCAATGGATGAAGGAGAGAGTCTATTGGTGTTTACGCAATTCACCGAATTAGGTGCTGCCTTGGAAAAATATCTGCGCCAATCCTGCTACTACAACACCTACTACCTCCACGGGGGCACATCTCGGAAAAAGCGTGAAGCGATGATCACCGAATTTCAAGACTCGGAAACTGAACCGTCGGTATTTGTGCTGTCTCTCAAGGCAGGTGGCGTCGGGATTACCCTAACCAAAGCCAACCACGTCTTCCACTTTGATCGCTGGTGGAATCCCTCAGTGGAAAATCAGGCAACGGATCGAGCCTTCCGTATTGGACAGAAGAAGAACGTGTTTGTCCACAAATTCGTTGCAATCGGCACTCTGGAAGAGCGTATTGACGAGATGATTGAAGATAAGAAAAAACTAGCAGGAGCGATCGTTGGTTCTGATGAATCGTGGTTGACCGAGCTGGATAATGATGCGTTTAGGCAACTCATTTCTTTGAACAAAAGTGCCATGATGGAATAATATCATGCTGACTTGAATACCCATAGTTCGGCCTTTCCAACCCCTATTATCTTCTCCCCCAGCTCTCTGAAAACTAATGATTGGGCATAGAGCAACTTTCTGGTCTAATCTGTGGTAAGTAATTCGTTTAAAAATTTTAGGAGAGACAGTTGGAACGGACATTTCTCATGATCAAGCCAGATGGCGTACAGCGCTCTCTTGTGGGTGAAGTGATCAGTCGTTTTGAGGCAAAAGGCTTTACTCTTATTGGACTAAAGCTGATGAGTGTTAGCCGTGAACTTGCCGAACAGCATTATGACGTTCATAAGGAAAGACCCTTTTTTGGCAAGTTAGTGGATTTTATTACTTCTAGCCCTGTAGTGGCAATGGTCTGGGAAGGTGAAGGTGTCGTGGCTTCAGCCAGAAAGATTATTGGAGCTACAAATCCCCTGAATGCTGAACCAGGGACAATTCGCGGTGATTATGGGATAAGTATTGGTCGTAACTTGATCCACGGTTCAGATGCCATAGAAACAGCACAGAGGGAGATTAATCTCTGGTTTAAGGAAGAGGAGCTTGCTAATTGGCAGCCAGCCTTAAATACTTGGATATACGAGTGATGTATTTTTAATTCCTCCCCCCTATCCAATACTGCTCAGTTAAGAGAGGATGGGGGGATGCAGGGCTGTTTCATTCCAAAAGAGTCAGGGTAAGAGCATCTCAATCACGCTTGACAAAAGGAATTGAGAACAGTGAGCATATAATCATTAGACATCTCCGAAAATTAGGTTTTCACCCAGACAGGACAAGGGTTTAAGATTCTTTTTCGACGACGCTCATCGCTGAAGTGAATTTCCTTCACCAAGAATATCTTCTATCTTAAATTGAGGTGATGGTTTTTTTATCGGTTGTTTCGGTGCTTTATTGGCAATCTCTTGCAAAGTAGCAGCAATTCTAGGAGATACTTGAGCTAAGCCTAAAATCCCATAACCAAACCAGCGATCGCTATCCATTCCTAGTTTTTTAACAAAAGCTTCCATCACGTTATTAGAAGCTGGATGTTCGCTATTGTCTAGTTCAATATTAGCTGGAATTAAACTTCTTAGCCATTGCTCCCCAGTATAAATTAAACCACCTTGAGTATGAGCATACCACAAGGATGCATGATAAGCAGAAGCTGCTGTTTGACTAATATGAAGCCAACGAGGAACTTTGGTAGAGGCTAAGGTCAATACTCCATTTTTAAAGAAACGAGTACGACTCAATTGATTGAGTAGTTCACTTCCAGCCTTTGTTGTAGCATACTTCTCTCCTTTTTGTGCTAGGATAACAAATAATTCTACCACCAACCAACGGACTGTAAGTGTATCTAAACTCGGTAATCCAGCGGTTAAACTGTAACTTGCTTCAGTCCCTTGATTTGATTGCTCATTTAACAGCGAAGTTTCAGAAATAATTTTATTTAAAGTGAGTGTAATTGTCGAAGATATCTGAGCTAATCCCAATAGGAGATTAGCAAACCAAAGTTCGGTATCTAAACCCAATTCAGACATGAAGTCTTCTGGCAAAAAAGGAGGAGTTGTTTGTGCTTGAGTCTTCTCGTTAACTTCTATATCTTTATCAACAAGACTCCATAGCCAATTTTCCCAAATATAGAGTAAATGACCTTCTATCGGTTTTGCCGCTCCTAAGATTTGTCTTTCTATGAATATAGTTTCTGCAATCCATTTTGGCAGCTGAGCTGAAGAGAAGGCAAAAACTCCATTTTCCCAAAAAGAAGTTGATTTAAGTTCATTCAATAACTGATATCCTGATGTAGTTTTACGATATTCAGCTCCTTGTTGATATAATTTAACTAACAGTTCTGCTACTAACCAACGAGAGGGTATCTTATCTAAATCCATTAAAATTGGCATGAGCCAAAATATTCCCTCTGTTGTGGGGTCATAACTAGCATCAGATGAATGATCAACATTGCTTTCTAGAGGGAAAGTGAGTTGTAAATCTACTACTTGGGATTGAGCTTGTACTTCTTCTGGAGATACCACTTCTACCTGAATGGGAATAGCTTGCTCATGTAATCCTGGAAATCTCAACCAACTTTTGAGTGTCTGTTGATGGTGTAAATCTGAGGGAAGTTGAATGCTAATTGTTTGTGTTACCTCTCCTTGAGGGTGTAAGGCGACAAAGGGAGGGTATGGCTTACTAATTAGTGAGATAACTTGGTTATCATCTATAACCCAATCATCTATGGTAGGACGTAGCAGGAGAGTTTCCTGAGTCTGGTTACGGAGTAATAGACGCAGTACCACTTTTGTATCTGGGACATTATTGACGGTGATTTGGATTGATGTTGATACCATTGTCCTGTTACCTGTTAACTGTTGCCTATTGCCTATTGCCCATTGGTGACAAGTTAAGGCAAAATCGTCGTTGTCAAGGGAATGGAGAATGGAGAATGGAGAATGGAGAATGAAGAATATAGATTTTTTTGTCCAAAGTCCAATTCCATATATAGGGTTTTGTTTAGCCCCAAACACCATATCTGGGAGTTGACAGAATGCATCACCTTTTAACTTGTCACCATTGCCTATTGCCTGTTGCCCGTTGCCTATTGCTTATTGCCTTCTTCAAACCTATTGCCTGGTTTACTTATTGCGATAAATAACATAATTAATCAACTCCTTAAGAAAGCGACGATCATGAACAGAAGAATTCCACTCTTCTATCGGCTGCAAAGGAGACTCAGCCTGAAGAAAATCTAGTGAATCAAAAATTTCAACAGCTTGATGTGTCATATCTTGTGCCACCTTCCAACCGTATTCAATACTGCCACAGCGCTGCATTTGTTGGAAAATAAAGGCGATTTGCTCTGAATTTTTCTCTTCACGGGGAATTGTTAATATTTCTAAAATTCTCGCAGCTTCGCTACTATTGGCAATAACATGATTAAGCATTAAGGTGCGTTTCCCTTCATAAATGTCACCGCCAATTTCTTTACCATAGAACTCCATTTGTCCCTGCAAGTTCAATAAATCATCTTGAATTTGGAAGGCAATTCCTAGGGTCATACCAAAGCGAGTCAAATTCGCTAAAGGCTCAACTAAGTCATCTTTGCTGTATGAAGGGTGTCCCACAATTAAACCCATACGACAAGGAGAAATAAATGTATACCAACAAGTTTTTTTGGTACACATCCTAAAATAGTCTTGCTCAGTTAAATGAGTTGCATTGCTGGCTATCCAGTCTAATTCCATTGCTTGTCCTTCAACAGACTGTCTTGCCATAAATTCAATTTCATGGATAAGGTTGAGGGTTTTTGTAACTCCAATAATAGATAGATTTTCTAATAATAAACCCATTGCTAGGACATTAGTAGCATCGCCAACATTGATAGCACGGGAGATGCCAATAATTTGATGTAACGTTTCTTTGCCACGTCGAGCATTGGAACCGTCTTCTATATCATCGTGAATCAGGAAAGCATTGTGATACAATTCCAAAGCAGCTGCTGTTGTCAAAGCTGATTGACCCATGCCGCCGACAGCTCTAGCAATGCTGATGCAGATAGTTGGTCGTAGCATTTTGCCGCTTCGGAAGGGATAATCACTTAACAAATCATATAAGGGAGTATAGGCTCCTGCAAGACTACGTTTAGTTTCGATATACTCTTGGATTTTGTTAGCGATCGCCGAACGGGAGTTTTGTAAGGCTTCATTAATAATGTTGTTATCATAGAATGTCTCTTCTGGCTTGATTTCTCGCTCTATCTTAGTATTGATTTCCTCTGAGTTTTCATTAGATTCAGAAGTAGGTTTAGTCATTTGTTGAATTGTTGCTGTCTCGTTCGCAACGTCTTGACTTCCGTTAACTTGATTAACAATATTAAAAGAAAGACAATAGGCAATAGGCAATAGGGGAAACAGAGACGAAATTTTTCACTGCAAGAGGTAAAAGACGATTTAGGTTCACAAGTGACAATTCATCTGAAAATGCTATAGAGCCAGATTTATGGTCAATCCCTCAATTAATCGCCATCAGCAATTAGCCCAATGGCTAGAGCGTTTAGTCGAAATTATTCGCCTTCAAGGAGGATCGACTTGGATAACATTAGTTTCAACTGTCTCTGGCAAAATGGCTACTATCGAATTAGATGATATTCAGTTACAACTATGGGCTTCAGAAAATGAGCCACTTCAATTAAGCATAGAATATCCGGTAGAATCAGAATTTGTTAACTTTCGTAGTGATGCAGAAACCCTCAGAGATATCATTGCCAGTCGATTAACTTTAGATAGAGCCATAGCAACAGGTCAAATTTATGTACGAGGAAGTTTACAAGATCTACTAGGACTACATCAGCTAGTTATGGAGATTATTGCTGATAGTCCTCTTAATCGTCAGTTGCAAGCTCTCTGGGAGGAATTCGATCAACAATGGTTACGTCCTTCTGCCCAAACTCCATGCTATTGCCTGCAAGAACAACAGATTATTTACGATGAACTCGTTCGCCATATCCCTGAAAATGTACTTTTAATTGGAACATCAATAGGCAATACGCAATAGGGAGTAGGGAGTAGGAAAAAGGAAAACAAATTGTTTCTTCCCTTCATCGCGGGTGCGGCTGCGCTAGCTTTCCCCCTCTGTGTCCCCTGACTCAAAAACTACCCTTGTGAGCTCTGTGTCCCCCCAAGGGAGGAAGGCAACAGGCAAGAGCTTACTTTCATAATCTGGTGGTGAAATTTTTTCATTGAGACTGCCTCGTGCCTTGTTTCTTAGGAATACAAAGGACCAATAACCAATAACAAATTGAAAAACTTCTGTATAAATTTACAAAGCTTCCCCCCAATTACCACCCAAATCAGGCTAGGCTGCAAGTAGTTCCTTAAAGTTGGTTTGGTATAAAGCGCATGGTTTTGGTATTTAGTCAACTATTGAAAAGCAAGCGGTGATTAACCGCCATGAGAATCTTACTAGTAGAAGATGATGAGCTAGTTGCCGAAGTTCTTGTAAAAGATCTCGCTGCTCAAAATTATGCCATTGACGTTGCCGCCGATGGTCAAGCAGGCTGGGAACTAGTAGATGCTTTTACCTATGACCTCATCTTGCTAGATGTCAATCTACCCAAACTCGATGGTATAACCCTTTGTCGGCGCTTGCGATCGCAAGGACTACTAATACCGATTCTCCTGTTAACGTCTCACAATAGCAGTTGTGATAAAGTGATGGGTCTGGATGCTGGAGCAGATGATTATGTAACCAAGCCTTTTGATTTGGATGAATTGTTGGCTCGTATTCGGGCCCTATTGCGTCGGGGAAGTTCCACCTTACCTCCTATCCTAGAGTGGGGGGACTTGTGTCTTGACCCTAGTACCTGTGAAGTTACCTATAACTCTGAGGCTATCCATTTGACACCAAAAGAGTATGGTCTATTAGAACTCTTCCTCCGCTATAGCAGCCGGGTATTTACTCGCAATGCGATTTTAGAACATTTGTGGTCTTTCGAGGAATTGCCTGGAGAGGAGACAGTAACAGCCCATATTAAGGGATTGCGGCGGAAACTCAAAGCAGCAGGATTATCTCAAGATCCGATTGAAACAGTTTACGGTATCGGTTATCGCCTCAAGCCATTAGCAACGCAACAACCAAAGAGCAAAAGCAAAGCAAGCAAAAAGCCAAAGCAGTTGCCTCCTGATATAGAGCAACAAGCTATTGAAACAGCAATTAACGTTTGGCAGCGGGTTCAAGAAAAGTTTACAAACCGAGTGGCGGTGATTGAGCAAGCAACTACGGCTATAATGAAGAATGACCTGGACGAGTCTTTGCGGCAACAAGCACAAGAGGAGGCTCACAAGCTGGCAGGTTCACTAGGCATGTTCGATTTTGACAAAGGGTCTCATCTGGCTCAAGAAATGGAACAGCTTTTTGAAGCTAAGATGCCACTGAACCTCAAGCAAAGGGAACGTCTTGCTGAGCTAGTAGCAGCGATGCACCAGGAACTGGAGCGAGCAATTACTCAGCACAATCCTCAGCTATTGAGAATTGAGAATTGAGAATTGTTGTTTGTCCTTTGTTGTTTGTCCTTTGTTGTTTGTAGTATGATTCCAATTTCCCATTCCCTGCTCCTTGCTGAGTAATTATGTCGAGTCCGAGGATGCTGCAAAAAACTAAGGGTTGGCAAAAGCGATTGCTGCTAGTATTGGTTGCTGTTAGTATCTCAGGATTAAGTGTGTTTCTCTGGCAAGCGCTAGCTGCTCAAGAGAGTACCCAGATTCAACGGAAGGGAGAATTTGCGACAGCGAGTGTTAAGCAAGAAGTCTCAGTACAGATTCAAAATCGTATCTCGTCTTTGGTGCGGATGGGAAAGCGTTGGGAGCTTAGGGGGGGCACTCCTCAAGAGCAATGGTATGCAGATGCTCAAAATTACATTAAAGACTATCCTGGTTTTCAGGCGATCGAATGGATAGATTCCTCCTATTATGTCCGTTGGATCGTTCCTTTAGCAGGAAATGAAGCAGCTCAAAACCTTAATTTAGCATTTGAGGCTCGGCGACGCACTGCCCTGGAAGCGGCTCGCGCACGGCAGGCTCTAACAGTTACCCGTACAGTTACCCTCGTGCAAGGTGGTAAGGGTTTTTTGGTATATGTCCCTCTTTTCCTAGAGGATACAAGTAGCCCAGCCTCTGAAAATTCTGACTTTGACGGCTTCATTCTGGGGGTTTTTCGCCTTGAGCCATTACTCGATCACCTTTTGAGGGCTCATATTGCACCAGAGTACGCGATCGCGATTTTCGATGGTAGTGAAGAAATCTACTGCCGTAATTGTTCTGAGACAAGTAGGCAAGTGGAGACTAAGTGGCATCACCAGACAACAGTTAATATTGATGATGTTAGCTGGCAAATCAGGGTTTGGCCAACTAGAGCTCTACTGGCTCAGGAGCAATCTCTACTCCCTCAAGTTGTCTTGCTCGGGGGACTGATAACAGCTCTGTTACTAGCAGGGGTGGCTTATCTGGCTCAAACAGCTCGACAACGCAGCCAACAGTTAGCTCGTGAAATTAATGATCGCCAACAAGCAGAAACCAAATTACAGCATCAGAATCTGCGATCGCAAATATTTGCCGAACTCACCCTCAAGATTCGCCGCTCTTTGCGATTAGAGAAAATTCTCCAAACTACGGTTACTGAAATTCAAAGATTGCTCCAGGCTGAGCGAGTGATCATTTTTCAGTTTTGGTCTGATGGTACAGGAGGAAACGTGGTGCAAGAGGTAGTAGCTCCTGGTTACTCTTCTGTGCTTGATCAGGGAATTACAGATGACTGTTTTAGCTCAGAATACATCCAAAATTATCGCCAGGGTCGGATTTATCAACTTCCTGATGTAGACAATGCTGATGTAACATCCTGTCTGATTGACTTCTTGCGTCAGTTTAATGTCAAGTCCAAACTAGTGGTACCAATTCTACATAAAGAAGCACTTTGGGGTCTATTGATTGTTCATCAATGTTCCCATCCTCGGCATTGGACTAGTTCTGAAATTGAACTGCTGCAACAACTAGCTAATCAAGTAGGTATTGCCTTGGCTCAAAGTCAGCTTGTGGAAGCTCTACGAGAGAGTGAAGGCAGATTTCGCACCATGGCAGATAGTGCTCCCGTATTGCTGTGGATGTCGGATCCTAATGGGGATTGTACATTTTTCAATCAGAGCTGGTTAGATTTTACGGGCAGGAGTCTAGAGCAAGAAATTGGTAACAACTGGAGCGAGGGGGTTCATCCAGAAGACTTGCAATCTGCAGAGGATATCTATAGGGAGGCTTTCGACAAGCGCGAGGATTTCCAGAGAGAGTATCGTTTAAGACGCGCTGATGAAGAATATCGCTGGGTTTTAGATAAAGGGGTACCAAGATTCCTACCAGACGGCAGTTTTGCCGGTTATATCGGTTCAGTACTTGACATTAGCGATCGCCGAGAAGTAGAAAGGCTCAAAGATGAATTTATTTCGGTGGTTAGCCATGAATTACGCACCCCCCTCACTTCCATTCTCGGTGCTCTGGATTTGCTTGCCAGTGGTGTACTTCAGACTCAACCTCAACAGGGACAACAGATGCTCAACATTGCTGCCAAGAATGCGGAGCGTTTGGTGCGCTTAATCAACGATATCCTAGATATTGAGCGCATCGAGTCTGGTAAAGTCACCATGACTAAACAAATGTGCAATGTTGAGCAACTGATGAGTGCTTCCGTTGATGTTGTGCAGAATATGGCTCAGACAGCAGGGGTAAGTTTATCGGTTTCTCCCCTATCAGCTAGGTTGTGGGTTGATCCAGACCGTATTATCCAAGTATTAACTAACTTACTCAGCAACGCCATTAAATTTTCACCCTACGGTTCTACCATCTGGCTAACTGCACAACTGATTAATAGTGGCTCTGAAGAAACACAAGGGAACAGGCAAACCCCCCCTGTATCCCCCCAAGGGGGGAAGGGAATAAGGAACAGGGCAGAGAAAAAGACTTTGTTTCCTACATCGATAACGGGTGCTGATGCGCCTGTGGAATCCTCTTCTTCAACAGCAGATAATCTACAACAGATCACTGAGAATAAACAACCAACCGTATTATTTCAAGTTCGTGACCAAGGGCGAGGTATCCCAGCTGATAAAATTGAAACCATCTTTGGACGCTTTCAACAGGTTGATGCCTCTGACTCCCGCAAAAAAGGAGGCACTGGTTTAGGTTTAGCTGTCTGTCGCAGCATTGTACAGCATCATGAAGGTCAAATCTGGGCCCAAAGTACTTTAGGAGAAGGGAGCAGTTTCTACTTCACTTTGCCAGTACTCCCAGAAAACGAAATTATTCTCACCTCTGATTCCACTGCTCCTTTGGTGCTAGTCTGTGATGATGACCCCTCAGTGCGTACTGTAGTTCAAGCCAAGCTAGAACAGCAAGGCTATCAGGCAGTAACCGTCGGTTCTGGTGAGGAGACAGTCGAACAAGCGGAACAAAAGCTACCTGATGCCATTCTTCTCAACCTGATGATGCCGGGAATGAATGGTTGGGAAACCCTAGCAGCTTTAAAAAAGCAGGTGAATACCAAAGATATTCCTGTAATTATCCTCAGTGGTTTATTCCCAGATGCTAGAGAATCTGAGCATCCCAAGGTAAGCGATTGGATTATTAAACCTCCAGATGAGAAGTTACTGCTCCAAGCTCTCGAGAGAGCCTTGACCGAGCAAAATAGAAATATCAGGGTTCTGATTATAGAAGATGACACAGATCTAGCCAATGTACTCATTGCGGTATTTGAACGCCATGGCATTGAGATCTATCATGCTCAAACAGGAAGGGAAGCTATCCAATTGAGCCAGCGCCTGCTCCCAGATTTGCTGGTACTCGACTTAGTGCTGCCAGAATACGATGGCTTTGCTGTAGTAGACTGGCTCCGACAGCATAATCGTTTGTACCAAGTTCCCTTGATAGTTTACACCTCCCAAGACTTGAACGACTCTGACCGAGAAAGGTTGAAATTAGGGCAAACTCTGTTTTTGACGAAAAGTCGCATTACCCCAGAGGAATTCGAGCAACGAGTGATTAACTTACTTAATCGGATAGTTAGATATAAGAAGAGAGACGGCAACCGTGACAGCTAAACACGTTCTAATTATTGATGATGAGGAGGATATCCAGGAGGTAGCTCGACTTGCCTTAGAATTAGTGGGGGGTTGGCAAGTCTCAACTGCTAGTTCAGCAAAGGAAGGGTTGCTCTTAGCTGAAGTTCAACAGCCGGATGTGATTCTCCTAGATGTGATGATGCCCGAGATAGACGGCATTGCTACCTTCCAAAAACTACAAGCTAACCCAGCAACCAAGCAAATCCCTGTGATTTTACTAACAGCTAAGGTACAATCCATTGATCAGCGTCGATTTGCTCAACTAGGTGTGACAGGGGTAATTCCTAAGCCTTTCAAGTCAATGAATCTGGCTAAGCAAGTGGCTGAACTTTTGGGTTGGGACAACCTTACATGATTAAATTGACACTCCTCATGGTTAGAAGGAATGGGCATCCCGCCACTTTGTGTAAAGAAATGTTAAATATATTGCAAGCAGATCCGGATGCAGCTACTCATTTTAGAAAACTGAATTGTTGGAGAAAATTGACAGGATAAATTTAGTAATTAAAGACAGCTAATCCTGCAATTTCAATGTTGTAAATTCACTCTCAACTTAACCATGAAAGATACACAAAACAAGCAACTTTTCACTGAAATTACCACCGAAGAATCTGCTACCGTTAATGGTGGTTACTGTGGCTACTATCAATCTCGGAGTCCTTACCGCTATAACTACTCTGGTTATCGTCGTCCCCGTTACAATCAGACCGTTAATGTCTATTTTAACAACAACGGCTACTACCCCTACTACTAAAGTTATAGCGCCTTAGTCCAAGTAAATCTCTAATCTAGTCAAACTTGAGTTTAGTATAAGCCTCCCTAGAAGTAAGGGGGCTTTTTGCTATTGTCCTCTCGAGAAAAAAGGGAACAGGGAACAGGGAACAGGCAATAGGGAGTATTTTTTTATTCCTAGTAGGTGGTGAACTAAGATTATTCCATATAGAATATTTTGCTTAATTTTTGCTTAGTTTTTTCTTAAAAAAATATTTGTAAACAGATATTAATTATGGGGTTAACTGTTCCGGATAGAACAATTAATTTGAGAAAAGTGAATTAAATCAAACAAACAGGAGAGAATGAGCTATCCACTCATACCATTTGTTTGAAGAACATAATTTGATGATGGAATTAACAATGAAAGACGCTCAAGAACAAACCACCGAAGTTTTGTTAACCGAGATCAATGCTGAAGAATCAGCCACTGTCAATGGTGGTTACTGCGGTTACGGTTATCGCCCCAACAACTATTACTATCGTCGGCGCTATTATAGCCGCCCTGTTAACTATGGCTATAATCGCTGTGGTTATAATCGCTGTGGTTATAATGGCTACGGCTACTAATATCATAGCAATAGTGGTTGAGGATAACTAACATCTCAATGTGATCAGGTTCTAGACATGCTAGAACCTTAAAATCACTTAGTCTCCAGAAGAACTAAATTGTCATTAAAATACTTAAGCTGTTATGCACTTTTATGCATAACAGCTAGTTTGTAAATAAATGTTAAAAATACTGGCAACGGATCCGGATGCAGCTACTCATAGGAGAAGACTGGATTGTTGGAAAATTGACAGGATAAATTCAGCAATTCAAGATAGCTAATCCTGCAATTCCAATGTTGTAAATCTACTCTCAGCTCAACCATGGAAGATACACAAGAAAAGCAAGTCTTTACCGAAATAACTACCGAAGAATCTGCCACTATCAATGGTGGTAGCTGCGTCTACACCCAATCTCGGCGTCGTCGTTACCCTTACTACAGTCGTTACTACCGACAGACTGTTAATGTCTATTTCAATAATTACTAACTCTACTACTAAGGTTCTGGTACCTTAGTTTAAGTGAACTCTAACTTAGCAAAACTCAAGTTTAATCAGCCTCTGTAGAAATACGGGGGCTTTTTGCTGCATTTTTGTTGTTAAAAATTTTAAAAAATACTAATCTTACAATGTTTTTCTGAGTTTTTGCTTAGTTTTTTGTGAGAAAAAATATTCAAAATCAAATATTAATTATGGAGATAATTGTTCCGGATATAGTAATTAATCTGAGAAAAGTGAATTGAATCAAACAAACAGGAGAAAATGAGCTATTTACTCATACCAGTTGTTTGAACCACATAATTTGATAATGGAGTTAACCATGAAAGACGCTCAAGAAAAAACCAAGGAAGTTCTGTTAACCGAGATCAATGCTGAAGAATCAGCCACTGTCAATGGCGGTTACTGCGGCTATGGCTACCGCCCTAGGGGCTATGGCTACGGCTACCGTCGCGTTAACTACTACCAGCCACGTTATTACACCCGCCGTGTTTACAACAGCTACGGCTATCCTTGCTACTAAGATTGTAGCGATAGTGGCCAACTATAATTGACAGATTAACCTGATAAAATTCTAGATACTTAGTAATCGCAAGTTTCTAGAAAAACTAGGTTTTAGCTAAAGCACCTATAAGAATATAGGTGCTTTTAGTCATGAATAGTTTCATCAGGCATGGTTGCACCTAAGAATTAAGAATTAAGAATGCTTATAGAGTAAGGATTCTATCAAGCTCAAGCTGGTAGGTTATTTCCGCCGCGCTGTACTAGAGTAATCATACAAGCTCCTCAAACTAAACTCCAGAAACCTGCAGGTAGACAATATAATTCATCGGTTTCAGAAAGCCGCAGAATTGTGAAGATCAGGACGCTCATCTTGATCCAGAGCCAGCAGAACCGACAACAATCCTTGTCCATTTGTTATCTGTGTCTCCTTACCAAAAAGTGCTGCCAATCCAGGCGCTTGTAAATCCATATCCACAGACAATACTGTGCGTCCCCGACTAGCAAGAATTTTTCCAGTGTAAGCTAGTGGATTCATCGACGCCTCTTGGGTCTACGGCGAACTTCTGTCTGTATCTTACCTGATTAGTAGCTTGGCTCCTTGCATTAAGTCAGCTATTGCTAAACCTGGGTTACCTGGTAGAGAAGTTTCGTATCGCCAAGCTGTATCCCATTCTTGAATATGGTTTTTCCCAATGGTTTACTCTACATCGGTATGAATCTTGTTAGAATGAATTTCCTATACTACCGACCACTAAATCATTTTAGTCATCGCCGATAGCGAACCAGGAGTATGTTTAACCGTTTTCAAGATCTGTTTGCCAAGGGCAAGAAAGGCATCGGTATCGAATTGGCTCCAGAGCGAATTAACATTGCTCAGCTGCGCAAGCAAGGTCAAAGCTTCAAAGTAACCACACTATACTCTCACGAGGTGCCAGAGGGTATCTTTGAAGGGGGGCAGATTACTGACTCACCTGCCTTAGCGGAACTGATTAAAGAAGCTCTAAGCCAAAGTAAAGTCAAAGCCGATACTGTTGCTACTGCTGTACCGATGAGGGAAGCAGTCATTCGGATTATCCCGATTCCCGCTGAGCTAGATGATAATGAGCTCAGAGACATGGTGCTCAACCATGAAGCGGGTCTGTACTTGCCCTATCCTAGGGAAGAAGTAGACTTAGATTATCAAAAACTAGGTTTTTTCGTGGATGAAGATGAAATCGAAAAGGTGCAAGTACTCCTGGTTGCTACCCGTAAGGAAGTCACGGAGCTCTATCTTGATACCTTTGAACAAGCTGAGATTAAGATAGATGTGCTGGAAATTAACAGCTTTGCTTTAATTCGGACGATTAGAGAACAACTGCGACAATTTGCGCCCCAAGAGGCTGCTGTCCTGGTAGATATTGAATTTGACAGCACTGAGATTGCGATTATTGTTGATGGTGTTCCCCAATTCTCGCGCACAGTTCCTATTGGAACCTACCAACTACAAAGCGCTCTCTCGCGAGCCATGAATTTACCTGCATCAAGAAACACAGAATTACTGCAAGGAATGACTATTCCCAATACACCAGTTCAAGGGATACATACTGGAGCCACAGGTATTAACCCAGGTATGGCTGCTTTGTTAAGGGTGTTGGGAGAACTAGCTGATGAACTGCGTCGCTCTATCGATTTTTATCTAAATCAGAGCGAAAATTTAGAAGTAGCACAGCTTCTATTAGCAGGTCCTGGTGGAGGTATTGGACAACTTGATGAGTTTTTTACTCAAAGGTTAAGCTTGCCCACTACCCAAATAGACCCCATAGCGGCTCTTTCCTTGGATATGGAGGAGGAAATACCCTTGGTGCAACGACCAGGATTGGGTACTGTACTAGGATTAGGATTGCGGGAGGTTTAAAGCGATGTATAGTCTGGATATCAATTTTTTAAATGACCGGCCTGAATATAGACCTACAGAGAAGGAGCCTAAGGCTAAAGCCCCTCCAGGAGCGATGACTCCCTTAATTGTAGGAGCAGTAATAGGTCTGTTGTTGCCTGGGTTGGTAGGGGGTTTTTGGTGGTTTACCCAGTATCGAACTGCTCAGTTAAAGGAGAAAGAAGTAGTTTTAGACCAAGATCTGCAAAAATTAGATGCTAAAGAGAAAGAAATTCAAGCGATTAAGGCACAAATTGCCCAGGTGAATGCGGAGAAACAGGCATTGGTAAATGTCTTCAATCAAATTAAACCCTGGTCAGCACTTTTGCAAGATCTAAGTGATCGCGTTCCTGAAGATGTGCTCCTCTCCAAGATTGAGCAAAGTGAAGAACAGCCCCAGCCACCAGCAGCAGGAACTGCTCAAGCAAACGCTCAAGCTCAAGCTAATACTCAACAGAGTGGCAAGATCATCAAACTAAAGCTCTCCGGTAATGCTAAATCTTTTGATAAGGTAAATGACTTTTTACTGACCCTTCAGCAGTCTCCTTTTTTTGACAAGGATGGAACTCAATTAATTAAGGCTGAGTTAGTCGAGCAACAACTAAGGCTGGCTGCGAAAAAACAACAGCCAGCATCTAATGTCAAGTATGAATTACCAAAATGGGTAGCATACACAATTGAAACAACCATAAATGATATACCGGCTGATGAGCCTCAGCTACTCAGAGAGTTAGATCGCAAGGGTGCTGTAGGATTGGTAACTCGCATTAGAAACCTACAAAGTATTACGGAGTGATGCAACTATGACCTATGCTGATGAAGAATTTCTGCCAGTGGTTGAAGGTGAGGAAGAAGCTGCTAATTATCCCACAGCTTTTGGCATTACCTTCACTCCTAGAGTATCGGGTATAACCATTGCTATTTTGGGTATTTTGGGAGCAGCCTACATGCTGGTTAACTTCGCTTGGCCCGCTTGGCAACAGGTTCAAGAATTACAAACGACTGTTAATGAAAAAGAAACTAGACTTGATGGACAAGAAGAGATCGAGAAACAGCTTGATGCTTCAAAAGTCGAGTTAGAGAAGGCAAAGCAAAAAAGTCAAAAGGTACTTGGTTTATTTGCCGATGAGCAAAGCCTGAATACCTTGTTGTTGGATCTCAATAACCGTGTTAAAGCAAGCAATGGTGAGATTATTCTCTATGAGCCAGAGGAAAATGGTGCGATTCCTGTTACGGATGGTTCCTTAGGGAAGGAGGTAGATGGTAAGCTCAAACGTAAGAAAATTGGTGTAGAGCTCGAGGGTAACTACGCCCAAATCAGATCAATCATGCGTGGTTTTGAGCGGTTACAGGCCCTGTTACTGGTTAAAGACTTTACAGCTGAGCTGACAGAAGACCTGGAGGTTCAAATCGACCCCAATACTAACTTAGTAACCAGTGCTAAGTCACCAACTATCAAAACCAAGATGACTTTAGAGGCTCTATTGCCACTGAATGAACAGGAGAAAAAGGCAGCGGAGGCAGCAGCACAAGCTCAGCAAGCACAAAAGTAAATATTAAGGCAATTGGCTTTAGCAGTTGGTAGTTAGCTCTCTTTTTTAGGGAATTATCTAATTCGCGACTCAGTAATGCTAATTGCTAAAACTAATCTTAGGATAGCTTGAATTAGGTGAGGAGTTAATTGTGACAAAGGCTCAAGTAATAAGTGGAATGGTGATCGGGGGAGCTGTTACCTTTTTGGCAAGTCAGCCAGTCTGGGCAGCGGCTACCCAAGTTAAGGCAGTGCGGCTCACTCCCAGTGGCAGTGGCATGGAAGTAGTTCTAGAAACTGAAGCTGGGGATGCTCGTCCCCAGATTTTCCCCGTCAATCGTGGCAATGATTGGGTGGCAGATATTGTCAATGCTAAACTCAGCTTGAGTAATGGGGAAAGCTTCCGGGAAGAAAATCCCATGCCCGGTATCAGGGCGATCGCGGTTAGACAACTTGAGCCTAACACCATTCGAGTAACTGTTAGTGGTACTAGTAGTCCTCCGGATGGTCAAATTCTCCAACAAGCGCCTCAAACAATTTCTTTAGGCATCACTGCAGCATCTAACAATCAAGCAGCTCAACCCATACCCATCTCAGCACCACAAGCTGAGCCCGTATCCCTGGCAACATCAACAGCTGAACCTGTGTCATCGGTTAAGTCTGAACTCCCAACAATTCAGTCTCCTTTGAGAGTGGCACAAAGACCAAATTCAACTACTGCTCAGAACCAGACAACACCTCAACCTACTGATACAGCCCAAACACCAGCTAACCCGACTCCAGCTACACCACCTCCAGAACCGGAAGTTCTGGTTCCTAACCCAACAATTACTATTGATGGTAGACCAGCTCCTCCTGCTGGTGCAGCGCAGCCAGTAGCACCAGTACCTCCCTTTTTGCCAAGGGCAGTTGCTCCTCCAGTTGGTGACATTGCCATTTCTAATATTGGTGCTGCTGCCAGTACGATTGATCTAGGAACAGCAGCAAGAGTACCCCGCTTAGCTCTGCGAGAAGCTCCCGTGCGAGAAGTATTATCCCTCCTGGCTCGGTCTGCTGGTTTGAACATAGCTTTCATTGATGGACAGGGTGAGGGTAATGCTCAACAAGGACAGGGAAATACTGGGGAGCGGAGAATTACCCTAGATTTGGAGAATGAACCAGTCCAAGATGTATTTAACTATGTCCTTCAGATCTCTGGTATGCAAGCTAACCGCAGGGGACGGACAATTTTTGTAGGGGCCAAGCTGCCTGATGCGGCTCGCAACCTGATTACACGTACCTTGCGCCTAAATCAGGTTAACGCTACAGCTGCAGCAAATTTCCTAACAGCTCAAGGAGCAGAGACTCAAATTCCCATTGAGGAAGTACAAATTCAGACAGTTGGTGAAGGAGCAGCGGCTCGGACAATTGAGACAAGAACTCCGACGATTCTTGCCCTCAGAGCTACGGAGACAGATGGAACCTTATTACTCAAGGGTTTGTCTGTAGTAGCAGATGAGCGACTCAACGCTATCACCTTAGTTGGTGAACCCCGCCAAATTGAAATTGCTTCAGCTTTATTGACTCAACTAGACTTGCGACGCCGTCAAGTAGCGGTAAATGTCAAGGTTGTTGACGTCGATCTATCCGGAGAAGATGCCTTCAGCGCTAGCTTTTCCTTCGGTGTTGGTGACTCCTTTTTTGTCAGCGATCGCGGTTCAGCTGTCTTTAATTACGGTCAGTTTAATCCACCTAGTCAATTACAAACAACCACTAGTACTGTCACTCCACCCGTAATTACCAATCCTTTTGCTGGAGCTAATGTTTTTCTTGACCCGAACAATCCCCTATCGGTTCCAGGCACTCTACCAGGTACAGTAACGATTAGCCCAGATGGTATTGTTACTAGAACTATTCGAGGAGCTGGAGATTTTGCTAGTCCTACTGTCAACTTAGATGATCCTCTACAGGGAGGTATCATCACTATTAATCAACCAACGGACAATATCATTACTCAGACCAGACAGCCGGATGGCACGATACAAACTACGGTATCCCAGGGAACAGTTGGTGACATTACCGTTGGTCTTCCATCTTTATTCCAATTCCCTGACAGGTTTTTAACTACCTTGCAAGCTCAGATTATTAGTGGTAATGCCAAAATTCTGACAGATCCCACCCTCGTAGTCCAAGAAGGGGAAACAGCTCAAGTCAATCTAACGCAAGAGGTAGTGGGGAATATTACCAGTGAAACTGAATCTTCTGAAGGGTTAGTTACCAGAACGATAGAAGCAGAGATTCGAGAAGCTGGTTTAATCCTACAAATCATCGTTGACAGAATTGATGACAACGGTTTTATTACTTTAGCTGTCAATCCTACTGTTAGCTCAATTGGGGGTATTCAAGACTTAAGTGTTGGAGATGATACCAACCAAATTGCTCTATTGAATGTGCGCCAACTTGAATCAGGAAGAATTCGCCTGCGAGATGGTCAAACCTTAATCCTCTCCGGCATTATTCAAGAAGCTGACCGCACAACAGTTAGCAAAGTACCAATTTTAGGGGATCTTCCCATAATTGGTGCCCTATTCAGAAGTACCAATCGGATTAATGAGCGCAACGAGGTAATTGTGTTGCTGACGCCTCAGATTCTTGATGATTCAGGACTTTCTGGTTTTGGCTACAACTACACTCCAGGAAGGGAAGTGCGTCAATTCTTGCAAAGATAAAGTTGTTATTTGTCATTTGTCATTGGTTATTTGTTATTAGTACTAATGACATAGACAAAGTGTTTCCTCAGAAAGAAAAAATGCACCTGAGTCATCTCTAGGTGCATTCACTTGTGTAATTCAATTTCAAGATCGAGTCTAGCCACTGAGAGCCTGGGCTCCACCGACAACTTCCAGAATTTCCTGGGTAATGGCAGCCTGCCGTGCTTTGTTGTAAGATAGGGTCAGTGTACCGATCATTTCTGTAGCATTATCACTGGCACTGTTCATTGCCGTCATCCGTGCGGCCAGCTCACTAGATGCTGATTCCTGTAATGCCCGCAGCAATTGGTTATTGAGATATAGTGGTAACAGAGCATTGAGAATCTGTACTGGGTTTTGTTCAAAAATCATGTCCCGAGGGAAGCTACGGACTTGAGTTGAGACTTTCTCCCGTTCTACTTGAAACTCACCGCCACGAGTCGTCAATCTGAAGATTTCATCGTCCTGAGGTTCTAATCCTTGCCTTGTCAGAGGTAACAGAGTTTGTACCACAGGTCGAGAACTAATCAAGGAGACAAATTTAGTGTAAATTAACTCAATCCGGTCTACAGATTCGGACAGGAACAGAGAAAGCAACTCATCTGCGATCGCTGAGGCTTCTGAGGCTGTGGGAATCTGCTCTAGACCAGAGTAAGTGGCATCAATGGGTTGGTTACGGCGCTCAAAGTACTGGATGGCTTTGCGGCCAACTAATATGTACTTATAGTCACGACCTTCCTGTTTAAGTTCCTTGGCACGGTTTTCTGCACGGCGGATGACGTTCGTATTATAAGCACCACACAGACCGCGATCGCCTGTAATTACTATTAAGCCTACACACTTGACTTCCCGTTGCTTGAGTAGAGGTAGATTGGCTTCTTCAAACTGTAGACGGTTGAGTAAGCCGTAGAGGACTTGTGCCAAACGGTCGGCGAAGGGACGGGTGGCAGTCACCTGTTCCTGAGCACGACGCACTTTAGCGGCAGCAACGAGGCGCATTGCCTCAGTGATTTTTTTTGTATTCTTGACCGACTTGATGCGATCGCGAATTGCTTTAAGATTGGGCATAATATTTCCTCAGAACAAGACTTTCACCAATAGTTATTGGTCATTAGTACAAAGAACAAATGACCAATGACCAATGACCAATGACCAATCTAAACTGATACCAAGAAGGTCTTCTTGTATTCTGCGATCGCTTCTTTCAAGAGATTTTCTGCTTCATCGGTGAGTACTTTCCCTTGCTGAATAATCTCACAATATTTCGGTTTACTGGTTTTTAAGTACTCCCGTAGTCCTGTAGCAAAACTGGTAATCTTATCAACAGCAATATCATCAAGATAGCCATTCAAACCAGCATAGACTAATGCCACTTGCTCATAAACAGCAAGAGGTGAGTACTGAGGTTGCTTTAATAGTTCCCGCAAACGCTCACCCCTTGCCAGTTGGTTTTGGGTTGCCTTGTCTAAATCGGAGGCAAACTGGGCAAAAGCTTGCAGTTCATCAAATTGAGCCAGTTCCAGCTTCAATTTACCAGCAACTTTTTTAACTGCTTTGGTTTGAGCAGAAGAACCAACCCGGGATACCGAGATACCAGGGTTAATTGCTGGACGCAAACCGGAGTTAAATAAGTTAGAGGACAAGAAAATTTGACCATCCGTAATTGAAATCACGTTGGTGGGAATGTAAGCAGATACATCACCTGCCTGGGTTTCAATAATTGGCAGCGCTGTCATACTACCTTTCCCTAGCTCGTCACTTAGCTTTGCAGCTCTCTCTAACAAGCGGGAGTGGAGGTAGAATACGTCTCCAGGATAAGCTTCACGACCGGGAGGACGACGCAGTAGCAGGGACATCTGGCGGTAGGCTTGAGCTTGCTTGGAAAGGTCATCATAAATGACTAGAGTCGCTTTACCTTTGTACATAAAGTACTCAGCCAGTGTTGCACCGGTATAAGGAGCTAGGTACTGTAGAGTTGCTGGATCAGAAGCGTTAGCTGCTACCACAATTGTGTAATCTAATGCCCCTTTCTCCCTCAGAACATTCACTACCTGAGCTACTGTAGAAGATTTCTGACCAATGGCAACATAGACACAAATAACATCTTCTTCCTTCTGGTTGATGATTGTGTCAACCGCAATTGAAGTTTTGCCTGTTTGCCTATCACCAATAATCAACTCCCGCTGACCCCGTCCAATCGGAATCATTGTATCAATAGCTGTGATACCAGTTTGCATGGGTTCATGAACAGAGCGCCGTCCAATAATTCCTGGAGCCATAGATTCAATGAGGCGTGTTTCAGTCGTATTTATATCACCCTTACCGTCAATCGGGCGAGCCAAGGCATCCACAACACGACCAACCACTGCGTCTCCCACTGGCACCTGAGCAATCCTGCCAGTAGCAGTAACGGAGCTACCCTCCTGGATTTCGTGACCTTCACCCATCAGCACTGCACCCACATTGTCTTCTTCTAAGTTCAGGGCAATGCCAACGGTACCATCTTCAAACTCTACCAGTTCTCCTGCCATGCATTTTTCCAGACCATAAATCCGGGCAATGCCGTCCCCAACTTGTAAGACTGTACCAACGTTGGAAACTCCAACCTGTTGGTCATATTGTTCAATTTGTTGCCGAATAATGCTGCTAATTTCGTCAGGTCTAATGCTAATCATGTCTGTTGTTTGTTGTTTATTGTTTGTTGTTTGTTGTTTGTTGGCAAGATCTTAAACAAGAACCAACAACCATACCTAAAAACTAGGTGGCATTTAAACGCAGACCAATGCGACGCAGTTGTCCCCGCAAACTAGAATCAATTACCTGAGAACCGACTTTGATGATCACACCGCCGATTAAATCAGGGTCGATTTTGGTGTCGAGTTCTACTTGGCTAGCACCAGTTATTTCCTTAACTTTATCTTGCACTGATTGGTGTTGTTCATCAGTTAGTGATACTGCTGAGGTAACTTCAGCTAAAACAGTCTGTTTCAGCTTCCGCAGGAGAGCTTGATACTGCTGGAAGATTGCTTCTACAAATAGGATACGTCTGCGGTCTACTAGCACATTCAAAAAGTTGATCATGTAGGGGTGAAGTTGATCTCCTTCAAGACTATTAGAAAGCTGTTGCAATACAGCTTTCTTATCTTCGGCTTTGACAACTGGACTACCTAAAAAAACCTGCAACTCTTCCGATTCTTGCAGGATAGTCAGCAATCCAGCAACATCTTCCCCCAACCGTTCTGTGAGTTCCTGTTCCTGAGCCACAGACATTAAAGCTTCTGCATAGGGTTCTACCACTCCGGCACTTAAAAGACTGCCTTTCATGATCCACCTCCTAATAAAGCAATGCTGCGGTCAATTAATTGTTGCTGAGCAGACTCATCTAAATCGGATTTTAACCGTGACTCTGAACGCTCTAACGCCATGGCAACTACCCGCTGCCTAAGTTGGGCGATCGCTCGTTCTTGTTCGCTGTTGAGGTCCTGCACTGCTACTTCTTTCAAACGCTTGACATCTTCATCAGCTTGAGCTAATATTTTTTCTTTAGCTCTTTCGGCATTTGACTCAGCAGCTTTGCGAATCTCTTCTGCTTGAGCTTGAGCTTGAGCCAGGTTTTGCTGCTGATCTGCAAGTTTGACCGCTGCTTCTTTTTGCCGTTGTTCTGCTGCTTTAATTTCCTCAGCAATCCTGGCGCTACGTTCCCCCAAGGTATTTCCCAGGGATTTACGTCCAAAGTAAAACAGCACCCCAATCAAAATTGCCAGGTTAATTAGATTTGATTCTAGAATATCGAAGTGCAGTCCAAAACCACCTTCGCCAGCGGAGTGAGCCTCTGTTGCCAATAATGTGGCTAATAAAAACAAATTCCCCATCATAAACTAATTACAACTTTCTTTGCCGCGAAATCTTTAAGACTTTGACTCATCCATCCAAGGTGAATACTGCTCGGGTGCAAGGATTTTTTACTAAGAGTAAGGTTTTGGTTAAAGCTTTTTTCCCTTTTCCCTTTCCTCCTTAACTCATTAGTTATCTCACTAATTCTGGTCCTAGTAGTTTTTCGAGGATTTGACGAGTAAGAGCATCTACTTGTTGCTCCAGGGAACTCATTGCTTGTTGCTTTTGCTGCTCTATCTCTCGTTGAGCTTCTTCCCGCTGCGCTTGAGCTTCTTGCTCAGCCTCAGCAATTTTTTGAGCTGCAATCTTTTTAGCATCAGCCTGAGCCGATTCAATAATTGATTGAGACTGTCTACGAGCTTCGCCTAATTGCTGTTCATATTGATTTGCCAATTCCTCAGCTTTAGATAAGCGTTCGAGCGCCTCAGCTTCATTCGTGCGGATGTAATTAGCTCGCTCGTCTATAACCTTAGTCAGTGGCTTATAGAAAATCGCATTTAGTACAGCTGCTAACAGTAGAAACTGTACTGCCATTAAGGGCAAGGTAGCATCAAAATCAAACATTTTTTTACATAGCCAATTAGGAATGGAACCTAAACACAGAATGTAGAGACGGGAGCAACCACGTCTCTACAAAGCTTAAGAAATCTTAGGAGAATGGATTAGCAAATAGCAGTACTAAGGAAATTACCAGACCATAGATAGTCAGAGATTCCATGAACGCCAAAGTTAACAGGAGAGTACCACGAATTTTGCCCTCAGCTTCTGGTTGACGGGCAATACCTTCTACTGCTTGACCTGAAGCATTTCCTTGACCAATGCCAGGACCAATGGCAGCTAAACCAACTGCCAGAGCAGCAGCAACAACAGAAGCAGCTTGAACTAATGGTTCCATGATAGTTTTAATTACCTTAAGTTACAGAAAAAAACAACAGCGTTTTTGAGTTGTGATTTGTAGGAACAGTTGGCGTTGACCTAACCTATTGACACTAACTACTCCTACTAATCATGCTCTTCATCTCCATGCCCTTCGAGTGCCTCATGAATGTAAGCGCCTGCTAAAGTAGCAAACACTAAGGCTTGAATAGCACTGGTAAACAGACCTAGCGCCATCACTGGCAGTGGCACAAACAAAGGTACCAGTAGTACCAATACTGCCACCACTAGTTCATCAGCTAAGATGTTACCAAATAAACGGAAGCTAAGAGAAAGAGGCTTGGTGAAATCTTCTAAAATCGCGATGGGTAAAAGAATAGGAGTCGGTTCAATATACTTCGTAAAGTAGCTTAAACCGCGCTTACTAAACCCAGCGTAAAAGTATGCTAAAGAAGTTAGCAACGCTAAAGCGACTGTGGTGTTGATGTCATTTGTCGGAGCCGCTAATTCACCAACTGGAAGCTTGATTAATTTCCAGGGAACTAAGGCTCCTGACCAATTTGACACGAAGATAAACAAAAACAATGTGCCAATAAACGGCACCCAAGGACGATAATCTTTCTCCCCCAACTGGCTTTTTGCCAAATCCCTAATAAATTCTAGGGCATACTCCATAAAATTTTGGATGCCACTGGGAATTCTCTGGACGTTGCGAGTGGCAGCGATCGAAGCAATGACGAGAATGGCAATTACGATCCAGGAGGTTAGAAAAACCTGCCCATGTACTGTGAAATTGCCAATTTTCCAGTACAGATGCTGACCAACTTCTAATTCAGCAAGGGGGAAAGAATTCAGAACGCTCAAACCATCTATCATTTCCATTCCGGAGGTTTCCCCAGATACCTATCGAGAGTGAAACATCGGTTAATTTTAAACTTAACCTATTTAACAATTTAACCTACTTAGATGTAGGCATCAGAGTGCTTGGTAGCACATAAACTAGGATTGCAGCTTTATAGGTCAAAAATCCCAAAAATATGGGCATAATATGTAAGTTTTGCCACTGACTAGCAATGATAATTAGCCCAGCCAAAAGCGCAAACCGATTGGAACTCAAACTCCTTTTTTGTTGGCTCAGACTTTCAACATCTTTTGCCAACATTCTCAAGTAAACCATCCCTGCGCAGGCCCCAAGTAAATAATTCAAGGCAATGTTCAAGGAATAAACAATCCAGACAGAGAAAAAAATGATTCCTGTCAGTACGAGCGTTGCCAACAACAAGTTTTTTTTGAGTTGGTAAAACTCGTCCATTGATGAATTGTTTGTTGGTGAAGGGGAACCAGTTTGAGAGAGTTCCTCTTCTGCCGATGTCGGCTCAGGAGAATCGTTTGATAAGTTCACGGTTAGCAGCAAAAGGTAGCTTAGGAATTTGACTTTATCGCTACAAGCCACTAGCGATCATATCACGGGGCGGTAACAATACTTAAAAATTTATTAATATCGGCTCTGTCATTGGTTATTGGTCATTGGTCATTAGTACAAAAGACGCTCTGACACTTGACATAGACGCCTTCTTCCGATTATTTAGGATTTATGTATTGACAAAAATAATCAATTGTGTATAAAGTTTCCTTTGTTATTTAATCACTTGTCCTTTGTAATAATGACTAATAACCATTCAATTTTGGGAGGACTTATCTGAGCGTTGTTGGAGCTCTTGAACTTGTTCGAGGGATAACCCCGTCCCCTCAGCTACTAGCTCGATTGACAAACCAAGCTGTAAAAACTTGAGCGCGATTTCTCGTTGTTTTGCTTCACGCCCTTCTTCACGCCCTTCTTCGTGCCCTTGACGTTTGGTTTTTTGTTCCCATTCCAAATACGCTTGTGTCAGTTGCATTAGTAATTCCTCTTGCTCATTAATACCACTATAATCTAAGGCAATTTTCCAATTGGCTAATAGTTGCAGGGCAGTAGACATCAACCTGGCGAGCCTCTCCAGGAATCTCGAAGTTTCGCTCGACAGTGCCAAAGGGACTCAGGAATTGTTCGAGCAGTTGTTTGGAAAATTGCTCAAAGGGGGTACGAGTCATGGAGAATGGACTTGGACAAACTGAGGCTTATTTTAGGCGATCGCTTTGACTTCCCAAGCATATCTCTCGTTTCCAATTCCTAATTCTCAGTCAGTCAAACCATCCAGGAATTCTAAAAACGCAAAAACGCGATCGCTTCCGGTAAAACTTCTTCGGGTAACCTATTGACTAACACAACTACCTCTGTGCGCATTTCATAATTCATTTTCCTTGTCTTTCCAGCGCCAGAGTTGAGCGATGCCGTCGTCTCTCGCTGCAACAATTTGTTGACCATCTGGACTAAAGTTTACACCTATGACTCTACCTGAATATCCTCCGAACTCTGCCAACTCTTGTCCAGAATTTGTCCAGAGTCTAGCTGTACTGTCATTCCCAGATGGGGAGTTAATAAAACATTATCAAGCTTGCGGTCTAGGGAAGGCGTGGGATACTCACCGGTAACAGTATAGTAGAGGGTAGCTGCCAAACCGTTAAACAAGTAGCAATTGCTGTTACAGCTTCCCAATTAATCTGACGCGGTGGTTGAGGCTCTGTGCTAGATCCCTGTTGTTCCTCCAACTTATCTAACCACTCTTGCACAGATTGAGGACGATCGTTGGCTTCCAATGCCATTGCCGAGAGAATTGCTTGGTTGACATGAGGGCTAATATTCTGGTTGTAATCTTGGGGAGAAACTAAATGAGTGTTATTAATTTTACGGTCATCTGCACTCACAGGAGTTTTGCCCGTCAGCAGTACGTATAGCGTTGCCCCCAGGCTATAAATATCGGTGAACGGACCTCGCTGTGCTGATCGCGAATATAACTCAATCGGCGCAAATCCTTGCATCAGTTCTCCTGTGCGCGTTGCCGTCAGTTCGTAGTCAAAGTCCATCGCCAGATCGAAATCAATCAAAACTGCTTCGGCTTTCCCACTACGCACTATAGTATTTCCTGGTCGAATATCGCGGTGCAACAAGCCGTTGTTGTGAACTTCAATAAGCGCTTCGCCAATTTGCTGAATATATTGCAGTGCCTAAGCTTCTGGTAAAATCGTTTGGGCGCGACTGGCGAGATCGATACCGTCGATATATTCCATCGCAATACACCAAACTCCCCCTTCCTGAAAAGGAGTTTTGACCTTAACAATGTGGGGATGTTGGCACTGGGCTAGTTTAACCACACCTTGAACAAAGAGCTGTTGCAGGCGCTCTGCATCGGTACTATTGAGAAAGCGATCGCTAAGGGTTTTAATAACAACAGGTTCATGATTTTTGTCTCTTGCTAGGTAGGTGATGCTAAACCGTCCCTGTCCCAAGACTCTCTCAATTGTGTACCTACCACTGTACAGTTGCATTCCTGCCGTCCAAACCATTGCTCCTTGTCCCCAAGATTCAGCTTAATTGTGGCACAAATGCTCTGTTTTGGTCGAAAAACCCAGCTTCTGCGAATAGTTGAGACTGTCCAAAATACTGATTCATATCAAATTAGAAGTTAAACAGATGCCACTGATCAAAGTTCAAACTTCCGTTACTACACCGGACAACAATCAATCTGAAGCATTACTCAAACAACTTTCTGCCAGCCTTGCCAAGCATCTAGGCAAACCAGAATCTTATGTGATGACTGCTCTGGAATCTAATGTTCCGATGACTTTTGCCGGAACCACCGAGCCAGTTTGTTATGTGGAAATCAAGAATGTTGGTACTATGCGCCCCCAGCAAACTCAGGCAATGAGTCAAGACTTCTGTGAGCAGATTAATCAGGCAATAAGTGTCCCGACTAACCGTATTTACATTGAGTTTGCCGATGCACAAGGATATCTCTGGGGTTGGAATGGCAGAACATTTGGTTAGTTATTAGGTATTTCAATTTGCTTCCCCAATTAAAGTAAAAGCTGCCCAATTTTTAGGGTTAGGATGTTGTTTCATCGTCGCCAGCATAGCACTGCGTAGAGCTTGGGCTTTATTTGGGTTGGATGAGAGGCTTTGATAAAACTGAGTCATCAAGGAAGCAGTGGGAGTATCTGGCACTTGCCACAAGGAGACTATGATGCTGGGAACCCCAGCACTAATGAAAGAGCGAGATAATCCTACTACTCCATCTCCAGTAATTCTACCTCTGCCAGTATCACAGGCACTCAAAACGACTAATTCAGCATTAAGCTTGAAATTGAGGATTTCTTCAGCAGTGAGTAAGCCGTCATCCTTACTAGAGGGTGTAAGAGCAATGGCACTTCCTAATCCCCGCTCTTCATCCAATAAGCCGTGGGTTGCTAAATGAATAATTCTAGCTTTACCCAACTGCTGCTTAATGGCAGTTTCAGTAGCTTGGTTACCGATTAAGGGTAGGGTATTTAATAGAGGTGCGATCGCATTTGTTTCTCTTTCTGCACCAGGGAGGGAGGATAATTGTTGCGGTTTCTCCCCTGGAGACAAGGATAAACTGGGCATGGTAGGATTTCCTACTACTAGAGCAACTTTCCCTACTCCCCTACTCCTGTGTTCCCCTGCAATTCTGTCCCTTTGCTGACGGGTTAAATGGAGTACTTGAATTGAAGGTGCAGTCAGAATGGTATGTTTTTCAATTAAGTGCTTACCTAACTTATCTTGTAGTGCTGGGAAAGGAACTAAAAACAGATAGCCTTGAGGCATAAAGATGACTTTCTGAGTTGGATCAGCAGTTAAAAGGTCAGCAATCGGCTGGATAAGGATTTGATGGAGTTGCTGTAAGCGCTCGGTTGCCTTGGCTTGACTTTCTTGAGAGGAATCTACAGTAATAATAGCGCGACCCCTGACACCAAGGGATTTACGAGTGTTAACTACTAGGGAAGCTAGGGAATTATTTGGTTTTGTTAGGGAAGTGAGTTCAACTTGACGAAAAGTAATTTTACCTGTGGGTTGGATTACCCAAATATAGAGTTGAGAGTCGAAGGTTGGTTGTTGTTTAACTTGGAAGCTTTCGCCAATAATCGAATATTCCACCAAAGTAGCATTTTGTGCCTGGGCAATTTGTTGTATTTGCTGAATGTTGGGTGGATTAATAGTAGGTACTTCTATTGAGTTCGATGCTAAGCGGGTTGCCAGTAACTCTACAAAAGCTCTGGCTCTGGCTCGTTCAGCAATTTCGAGTGCAGCATTGGTTTTATTCTGAGCAATGAGAACTTGTTGTAAGGTGCGATAGTTATAAATTTGACTGCCAGTATCAAGAAAGGAAATTTTATTGCTATCATCTAACCCTTGCCGCTGGGATTCTTGAATTTCTAGAGCAGCGAATAGCATTTTCTCCGCTTCTGCCAGCTTGCCAGCTTTAAATAGAGCATGACCCAAACTACCTAAACTATATCCTTCCCAAACAGGTTCACCGAGTTCTCTTGCGATCGCTAAAACTTTTTGCTCATACTCAATTACTTTGTCATACTCTTGCAGTTGAGAGTAAGCACTAGCTATATTTTCTAGATATAACGTTTCTTCCCAAAGTTTTCCGAAGCTCCTAGCGATCGCTAAACCTTGTTGATAGTAATCGATTGCCTGAGCATAATCACCTTGGGATAAATAAACGTTACCCAAACCTGCCAGAGCATTTCCCTCCATCGTTTTGCCTAGTTGGGGAGCAATAGCTAAAGTCTGCTGGGAGTATTCAATTGCTGTATCATAGTCCTCCAGAAACGAATAAATTCCACTTAAGCCATTCAAAGAGCGATACTCTTCCCACAAATCTCCAATTGCTCTAGCAATGGTTAAAGCTTGATGGTGGTAATTAATCACTTGAGCCTGATATTCTTGAGGCGAGATTGAGAAGTACATACTTCCCAGAGTATTCAGAGCTGAAGCTTCTTGCTCAGGGTTACCGATTTCCTGCGCCAAAGTCAAAGCTTGCTCATAGAATTCAATCGCTTTGGAATTATCCCCCAAAATACCGTAATTACTTCCTAGGCTACTCAGTGCCAAGTATTCTTGCTGCAGATTACCAAGTTTCCGAGCAATTACTAAATACTCCTGAGTGTATGCTAGTGCTTTGGCATAGTTACCCAAACTGAGGTAAGCACTACCCAACTCACTCAAAGCATGACTTTCTTGGTCTAAGTTATTACTTTCTTGAGCAAAAGTTAAAGCTTGCTCAAAGTATTCTACTGCCTTAGCATAATCGTTCTGGGTACGGTAGGTACGTCCCTGGTTCATCATAGAAAAGAAAGTTGGTGGCAAACTCTCCTGAGCTATTCTCTCTGGTTGAGTATCATCTAGCTCCTGTGCCATTAACTCATTGCTTTCTTGCAAGATAGCTAAACTCTGGTCATAATACTCTAAAGCTTTGCTGTAGTTGCCCATTAAAGAGTAAACTTTCCCTAAACGATCTAGAGCCTTTCTTTCTCCTTCGCGATCGCTAATTGCTCGGTAAATTGCTAGTGCTTGCTCAGCCGATTGAATTGCTGCCTCTAATTGATATTGCTGAGATTCTTCTTTAGCTTGTTGCAGTAGTTGCTCGGCTTCAGTTTGTCTAGGATGGTTTAGTGGTGGAGTCAGGGTGGTATTTATTGAAGGTAATTCTTCCCTTTGTAGAGTTGACTCCCTCAACTGTTCCAATGATAGTTTTAATTCATCCAACTGCTGCTCAAAGAGTGATTGCTCAATTGCCCAAGATTGCTGTTGATACTCTAGTGCTTTAGTATAGTCTCCCAGAGCAAAATAAATATCAGCTAAACTTTTGAGAGCCTTACTTTCTCCTTCAGTATCGCTAATTTCTTTGTAAATCGTTAGCGCTTGTTCTGCTGATTGAATTGCTGCTTGTAATTGTTCAGTTTGTATCTGCTTTGTTGCTTGTCGTAGCAGTCCGTCGGCTCTAGTTTTTCGATTATCTAGGTTTTGGGTCAATACCTGGTAATTTGGGACTAATTGTACCTCGGCAGTTTTCCAAGATAAATTAGAGGAACTGATTGTCAATCCCCAATGAGCATTGAGAATGACAATTAAGAAAGTGACGAGAGCAATAATACCGACTTTTGGTAAATGCATTTTGATAACTTTTAGATTTACTCTCTTCCCTACTCCCTATTACCTATTGCCTATTACCTTGTTTCTCAAGAGCTTCTAAGGAGCGCTTCGCGCCCCCAATTGAATAAGAGAAACAATATCTTTCCCAATTCCCAATTCCCAATTCCCAATTCCCTAGTTTGTCAAGAGTGAGTAGAGGACAAAGTATTCAACTAGACCATTGTCCTCTAGAGCTCACCAATACTGTCTTAATTCTACGAATTTACTTCAGTAAGCACCATTACCCCTCGGAAAAACAATTACACCAATTGTTTTGACAATTACCCATACATCCATCCAAAAATTTTTGAAGTTGACATAATAAATATCCATCTGCACGCGACGTTGATAGGGAATGTCATTGCGTCCTGAAACCTGCCATAGACCAGTAATACCAGGTCTAATTGTCAGTACTTTATCCATGTAACGCCCGTATTTAGGCAGTTCTTCTGGCACTAATGGTCTTGGACCAACAACACTCATATCTCCTGTTAAAACATTCCAAAACTGAGGAAATTCATCTAGGCTAGTGTACCGTAAAAATTTACCAATTCTAGTAATTCTTGGGTCTTGCTTGAGCTTAAAATTATCCTCAAATTCTTCCCGTATATCAGGGTATTTTGCCATCATATCTAACAACATTTCATCTGCATTTGCGACCATTGTTCTGAATTTAATACAACCAAAACGCTTGTAATCTTTGCCAACACGTTCCTGGACGTAAAAAACTGGTCCTGGAGAATTGATGGCAATCAGTATGGCGAGTAGCAGGTAAACGGGAAAAAACAAAATCAAAATGGAAAGGGAAAACACAACATCAAACAGCCGCTTGGTGAATTCTCCGTCTAAGCGATGTCGCGACAGAACTTTGTGTCTGCTTTTGAAAGCGAGTGGCTGAAAACCTCGCTTCACGAACGCTCGCAATATCTTGACGGAGATAAGTTGGCTTTGGGCAGTCATCTTACTCCTTCACTTCACACCACACGTCATGATCATAAAGCCACAAGACGCTTGCTAAGGCGCACAGCGCTCTGAAAACTGGAATTTGTCAGCAGAAAGTTGAGATTGGTAGTCTTGATAGCAGTATTCTAGAAAACTCAGGAAGCGATCGCTAAAGGTTTTTGGAGCGAATGCAGCTGCGTTCAAACGGTTTCTCTGAGGGCTAAACGCCCCTTGTGATTTTTCAAAGATTTTTACTGCTTCAATCAAGGACTCTAGGGTTTGGGCTCTAAAAAATAGACCAGTACCGTTGTCTGAATGTTGCCGAATATCTCGAACAATTTCCAGGGCTCCACCAGCACCATAGGCAATTACCGGTGTACCAGAGGCTTGAGCTTCAACTAAAGCAATACCAAAATCTTCACAAGCAGCATAGACAAAGGCTTTGGCTTGAGCCAGGTACTGCTCAACTACAGTATCTGGCTGGAAACCCAACACTTGTACATTGGATTTTGCCAGTTGGCGAATCAATTTCAACTCTGGTCCATCCCCAATCACTACGAGTGGAAATCCCAGTTGATTAAAGGCTTTAACAATCAAGGAGACTTGCTTGTAACTCACCAACCGGGAAACTGTCAAATAAAAATCTTCCTTTTGCTCTCGGAAGGTAAATCGCTCAACATTAACTGGTGGGTAAATTACTTCTGCTCGACGCCGATAGCAACGCCAGATGCGACGTGCTGTGTGGTACGAGTTAGCGATAAAGTAATCTACCCTGTTTGCCGAAAGAACGTCCCATTGACGCAACTGATGGAGCAGGTACCGAGTAATTAAGCCTTGAGGTCCACGCCCCATAAGACTATTGTGCAGGTAATCAAAAGTCAATTCCCAAGCGTAGCGCATCGGAGTATGGCAGTAGCAAATGTGCAACTGTTGCGGACTGCTGAGGACTCCCTTAGCAACAGCATGGGAAGAGGAAACGATAACATCATAGTCTCTTAAGTCCAGTTGTTCAATTGCTAAGGGTAACAGTGGTAGGTATTTCTGTACACCATTTCGAGCCAAGGGCAAGCGTTGCAAGAAGGTAGTGCCAATCAAGCGCCCAAATAGATAACTCTGAGGATTAGTAGATTCAAAATCTATCAGGGCATAGAGATCAGCATCAACATGCTGCAAAATTTCTTGAACTACCAGTTCTGATCCGCCAGTTGCTTTGGGAGTTAACCACTCGTGAACTAGGGCATATTTCAATGACATTCACCCAGAATACTTCTTTTTGTAAGAGCTTACCCTAAAGGGCAGTATGGGAGAGAGTGCAGTCCTCATTGCTATTGTGTCAGTTCTTACCTTTGGCAATGAGCTGTAGTGATTATTGTTTTTCTGTAGCAACTTCAGTTGAACAGTAAGTATTAATATCTGTGACTAATTGCTTTTCTGAAGCAGTGGCTTTCTGTAGTTTGGTTGAAGCCATCTCAGCTCCTTGTCGGTCTTTCTTCTCAGATGCCGTTACAAAATCACGGGTAGCTTGGCTGGTATCGCGATACATACTAGCAAAACCCGCTTGATAATTTTGTAGTTGTTCATCTTTAATCTCTATAGCTTCCATTTCTTGAGATGCTTTGTCCATTGCATCAGCTGTTTGGAGAACCATTTGGGGATTGGACAGTTTACCATCATTAACTAGCTCATTGGCTTTAGTGACTACCTTGTTAGCAACTTGGATAATCTGGTTACATTCTTGAATTCTAGTGTCGCCGCAGCTAACACTCAAGAAGCTTACGGCAACTGTTAAGCTCAAAAAAAACACATACCTTATCGGACAATGCATTATCTTCTCCTACAATGAGTTATGGCGCTCTTGTTGTCTTAGCATATTTTGTGGAGAAAGCTATTAGAAGAATGAACACTCAAAATTAGACAGGTTACTGAGTTAATGATCTACAGCTTCGATAGCAGTTGCCAGACGTTGTAAAGTTTTTGTTAGTTCTCCAAGTTCCTCAATTGAGCCATTTTGGGCTTCAGCTAGGGTTTGTACAGCATCGCTTAAGGCAAATATCTGGTAGTCCTGTTGTTGAACTTGGTGTCCTTGATGTTGTACTTGGACAGCAAGAGCATCTACCCGCTCAGCAAGACGCTCAATTGTTTCAGTGGTAATGAGTACAGCTTCTCCAATTTGTCCAACAATTGACTCTAAACGACTAATTCGGTCTTCTATTGTAAGAGAGCCCCTATTGGCAGGAGTTGGTCTGCTTTGAGCGTTTCCAGTCTGGGGTTGTTTATTCACTGATAAATTTTTTAACTTTATTTTCGTTGTGAGCGCAGCTGATGGTGTACCTAACTTGACAAAGAATTTAACAACTGTAGAGAGACTTCCTGATTGGAGAGTCTGTGACATATGATCTTACTTATATCTCTATACACTGGCGTCTACTTGGACTTCAAGGCTACAGTTAGCTTGCTTGCCTTGCTTGTTGGAGTAATGGCGGTGGCGGTTACTCAAGCAATCAGCTATTCTAGCATCCATACTGCTTACCACTAAGAGCACCTAATGACGAGTATAATGCCCGTGTAATGGTGATTCAAACTATGTATGGAGGTAATTAAGTCACCAATAAGACAAAATTACTATCAATTTGTCGTTGTTTGTTGTTATTTCAAGTAGTCGGATTAATAATTAACAAACAACAGCATCAAAGTACACAACTCACAATTGCTTAACAATGTTTCTACTACTTACCCAGATACTGCTTTGGGTGATTATCACCTTCATTCTATACCGTTTACTTACTGAAGTAATCCCTAAACAGTACTTTACCCTGCTTGGGGGTTTCCTTCTGTTTGCCATCATTGCACTGGCGTTTTTCTTTCCCAATGATGGACTGGTGTCAGCCGCATGGAACGTTATCTCGTTTCCCCTCAAACCATTGGGAGCTGCTATTGTACTGTTGATCATTGCTCTGCGGAATGGTTTAGCCAAGTCACAGAATTTGGTTGTAACAGCAATGGTGATTTTGCTGATCTCGAGTATGCCGTTTTTTGCCAATTTGCTGGCTCAACGCTCTGAAGTCATTGCGAATCCAACACAGCCGACAGCGCCAGCACAAACAACTGGAGCAATTGTTTTGCTAGGACGGGGTTCAACTCTCCCATTCGGACAAACTCAGTTGAATAATACGGGTGATCTCATCTTTTATACCTCTCAACTGTATCAGGCTTCAGGCAACCAACCCCTAGTGATTGTCAGTCCAGGTCGCAGTTTTGATCCCCAAGGAAATCAAGACCAGACAGTTGAGGCAAACGATATTGCTACCTTACTGACTCAAGTGGGTGTTCCTAGAAACCGGATTACCACTGAGCCTAGTGGTCTAGATTTGCGTGGCAGAGCTAGACAGATACAGAGGATATTACAAGAACGGGGACTAGAAAACACCCCAGTTACCGTAGTTTCACCTGGTTTTGGGAGCCGCATAGCTAGCCAAGCTTTTAGTGATGCTGGGATCAATGTCATCGCTCAACCTGCGGGCTTTTTTGGCTCTCGACCGACCATTAATAGACTCCCCTCTCCCTTATCTTTTGTTCCGTCTGTAGAAGCGCTCACTGTTACTACGCGAGTTGTTGAAGAATTCCTTACCTCGATTTACTACACGTTAAGAGGTTCCCTAATACCCACAACTTCTGTTAACCCTGGAAATCTTGGTTGACTGACAAAAAGCGGCGGGAAGTGCATTCCTTCTAGGCTTAGAGGGATAGCTGCCCGCCGCTTAGTTGACAAGTTATTTGTTATTTGTTATTTGTATTTCTTTCCTAAATAACGCGGGAGCATTCGACCTAATGGAAGTTGTGGTTTGAGCAAATCGCGAAATCCTGTAGAGACGTTGCATGCAACGTCTCTATTCAGGTTACAGCTGTTTGAGTAGTTAAAAATTGTTAAATTAGTATAATGATAAACTCACGGCTGCAAAAACTGCTGTCTTACCTGCGCCCTTACTGGCGGGAGACATTCTTGGGTGTTCTTGCCATATTCATTGTCAATGGCATTAGCGTGTACATCCGCCTCCTCATCGGGGACACTATCGATGAGTTGCTTATAACTTTTAGTTTTGAACAAGTTTGGCGTTTTGTCTTAATCATCCTTCTACTTGCTTCCTTAATGTGGGTGATTAGGATGGCATCCCGGCTCTTGTTGTTTGGTGTCGGGCGTCAGGTAGAATTTGACCTCAAACAAAATATTTTTCAGCATCTGCTGACTCTCGAACCATCCTATTTTGCCAAGAACACAGCAGGAGATTTGATTAACCGAGCCACAAGTGATGTTGATAATATCCGGCGTCTGTTGGGTTTTGCCATTTTGAGTCTGGCGAATATACTATTTGCCTATGGCTTGACGCTACCGGTGATGATGTCAATTAGCTTGCGATTAAGTCTGGTAGCGATCGCAGTTTATCCAGCTATGTTAATTACTGTCCAGCTCTTCAGTGATAAGCTGCGCATTCAACAGCAGACAGTTCAAGAAGAACTCTCAAATCTCAGTGAACTAATTCAGGAAGATATGAGCGGTATCTCCCTGATTAAGATTTACGCTCAGGAAGAAAATGAGCGCCGTGCTTTCCGTCGCCTCAATCAGCAGCTGTTAGAAGCCAATCTCGAGCTGGCAAGAACCCGAAACCTCTTGTTTCCCATCATTGAAGCTCTCGCCGCTGTTAGCTTGCTAGTATTACTGTGGCTTGGTCCTGGAGCGATTGCTTCTGGCAATATTACTATTGGTGATTTTGTCAAGCTGATTCTCTATGCAGAGGGTCTAGTTTTTCCCACTGCACTACTAGGTTTTACTATTACTACTTATCAACGAGGTGAAGTTAGTATTGACCGCGTTGAGTCAATTCTTTTGAGTGAGCCCCAAATTCAAGATAGTTCCGATACGCTTAATCCATCGACGCCAGTAAGAGGTAAGCTGACGGCTCACAACCTCAGTTACACTTATCCTGGTGCGAAGACACCAGCCTTAGACAAGGTTAGTTTTTCTATTCATCCTGGGGAAACAGTAGCAATTGTCGGAGCTATTGGTTCAGGAAAATCAACTATTGCTAATGTGTTGCCTCGCCTGCTCAACATTGAAGCCAATCAGCTGTTTTTGGATGAGCATGATATCACCAAGATACCCTTGCAGGATTTGCGCCGAGCGATCGCTTATGTACCCCAAGATAGCTTCCTTTTTAGCACCACCATCAAAAATAATATCCGCTATGGTTCTCCGTTGAGTGAATATCCAGAGATTGAAGATGCTGCCAAACAAGCACAAATTCATTCAGAAATTCTCAACTTTCCCCAGCAGTATGAAACAATTGTGGGAGAGAGAGGTATTACCCTCTCAGGAGGTCAACGACAGCGCACATCTCTAGCCAGAGCCTTGTTAGTAGATGCACCAATATTGATTCTAGATGACGCTCTTTCTAGTGTTGATAATCAGACAGCTACTCAAATTCTGGAGAACTTCGCGCTTGGTGACGGTAGCTTCAAGGGAGATAGGGGGCTCCAGCGCAAGACTGTGATTTTTATCTCCCATCAACTCTCTGCAGCTGCTACCGCTGACCGAATATTTGTTATGGATGCTGGTAGGATTGTTCAGACAGGCACTCACGGTGAACTTATCCAAAGTGCTGGTCTTTATCTCTCACTTTGGAACCAGCATAAGCTTGAAGAAGTATTGCAGTGAAAGAGAATTAAGAATTAAGAATGGGGAATTGCTCCTTATTCCCTACTCCCTATCGTAAGAACGGTTTAAAGATAAGATTGGCTCATTCAGGGTAAGCTCATCTAATAATGAAATGGTGTAGTATGGTTCACTCCTGGTTCAATCAGGATGATGAGTGCCAGATGCCGGGGCGGGTTATCGCGATTGATGCAAAAAAAATTACATTACCTAACACCTAAAACCTAGTCTCATACTCCACAATCGCTCTGTGATCCTCAGAAAAATCCGTCCCCGCACGTAACCTCAGGTTCTCATTAAGCCGATAGCGCAGATTAAACTGGGGAGGTTCAGAATTAGTCAACTCTTTTAACACAGAAACGGAGAATTTATCAGTAATATCCACCCCAGCTTCTGCACTCAATCCTAAACCGGAAGCTCTATCCTCATCATCGGTAATTGTCGTAGGAAATAAGCGAAACTCGCTCAAACCAATGGCATCACCGATGATATTGCTGAAATTACCTAAGAGCGCTGTTCCTGCTAAGTTTGCTAAACCGAGGGTACTATTGCCCCTACCCAAGGTTTCCACAAAACCACCCCCTAAAAGCACGACAATTTCTGATTCGGTACGAACTGGATCACTAGTTAACTCGAAGCTATCGTTAAACTTATCCTCAGTTCCCCTTAAAGACTCTACTAGTTCATTAGCTGGTCCTTGTACTTTAGCTTGGATGCGAACAGTTTGGGTACTACCAAAATTGTTTGCTGTGGAGTCGTCACTAATCTCCGTGGAAAAATTACCTACCGAAGCAGCATTACCTAAACGTCGCAGTTTGTTGGTTTCTTGTACAGAAGCTATCAACTGTACATCCAAATCTGGGTTAAATCCTTGATTAGGAGTAAATATAGCAGTATTTTCATAGCCTCGATCTAATCGGAATTGGGTAGTAAATAAATTGACTTGACCCCTTTCCAGGGTAATGATACCTTGAGGGCGAATCTTATCTAGAGAGCCGTTAAGAATTAGGTTACCGTCAGCCAGGAAATTCAACAGAGGGTCTTGCCTAATTTGGATGTTTCTGTCCAAAGCGAGGTTTAAGTTATCAAATTCTATAGGAGAACTAGTTTCAGTATCCTTAGTACTGCTACTACTACTACCTTCCTGACGCTCTCCTGCTAGTTTTACTTGACCATCAAACAGCGTCAAATCTCCTTGAATTTGGGGATTTACAGCAGTACCAGCTACCACAACTGTTCCTTGAACACCACCACTGTAAATACCTTTGAGATTGATTTCTAGTTCTCCAATATTTACCGTTAGGGGATTTTCTTGGACAGTGGGTTTATTAATAGGCATAGTCCCCAAGGCAGTAATCGTACCCCCACCATACTTACCTTCCAAATCCAAAACCTCAATGCGGTCAAAGTTAAAGACGACGTTACCAGTAACATCAGTTAAAGGTTCAGGAAGAGCTTGAGCTTTGATGGTAGCATTATTAACCGATGCCGTACCTTCGGCTACTAAAGCTTCGGTCTTGTTATTTTCTTGGTCATAGATACCATTAATGGATAACTCCACATCTCCAGTACCTTCTCCTTTAACCCAGGCAACTTGACGTCCAACTAGGAGGTTTAATAGAGCTAATCCCTCATTTTCTACATCAATATTGAGGCTTAGGTTGTTAGATTCCGGTTCAACCGTGGCAACAGGTAATTTATAGGGAATGCTACCGTCAATGCTCAGGGGTTCAGCATCAGCAACTAAACGAACAGTGGTACCAAAGTTAAGGCGAGCGTTACTGTAGTTAAAGCCTCCCTTAACTTCTTCCACATCTTCTTGGTTTAAGGTAGCATCATTAATTCTCAGCTCACCTCTAGCTTGAGGATTACTGATACTACCCGAGAGGGTGGCAGTAGCATTAATTAAGCCACCAAAGCCAATAGCAGGAGGTAAATCCACAAATTCTTCCAGCAATCCCCGCACCTCAGCAACCGGTAGATTGCGTAGTTGTAACTGACCAGATTGGTCTTCCCCTCCAATGCTACCAGAGAAGCTGGCTACACCCTCTCCTGATTGAAAGCGCAATGGCAGTAGGCTGAGCACGCCATTCTGGAATTCTCCTTTGGCAACCATTGTCTGAGCGCTGTAGGAACCCCATTGCCAATCTTCTCCTTCCAGAGCAAAATCAGCTTGGATACCAGCCGCTGGAGAAGCATTGAGATTGACAATACCAGTAAAGCTACCCTGAGCTTCAGCAAACTCCGGTAGGGGAGAAGCCTCTTCCCGCTCTTGTCGTTGTTTCTTAAGGAGCTGATCAATTTCGGAAAGACGCCTTAGTTGGTTTTGCAGGGAACTTTCTGGAGAACCCACTGCTACAATATTCAGGTCAGCCGCTTGGTCGTAGCTAGGAAACAAGCCACGACGCCCGACATCAGGAAGGTCGAAGATTTGCAGTGCAGTGAGGACATCCTGGAGTTCTCCCCTGACTACTTGGAGTCTACCAGCAAATTCCGGACCTCTGGCAGTAGGAAGCAGGTTACCAGAAAGGAGGTACTCACGGTCCTGTTTTTGGAACTTCCCGTTAGTTAGGGCAATCCTGCCATTGGGTTGATAGTCTAACCTGGCAGTAAAAATATCCCCTCGGAGGGTACCAAAGATCGGTTCAGCGATCGCTAGATTCCCTTCAATACCATAGTTGTTCAAGTTAACATCTAAATCCCCGGAAAGTTTACCGGAAAGCGGCTGAGAGGCAATTTGAGGGGGAAGGGGTGTGATTTCCTTGAACAGAGCAACAGGGAAGTTTGCTGCTTCTATCGACAGTAGCTGTCCTTGCCTGGTACCCTTAGCTACAGCCTCACCCCGCTGGATATCAAAGGAAACTGGTTGATAATTGGAGTCAAGGGCTAACTGAATTTGGTCATCGCTATTGGCTCCTACTAGCTGTAAGTTTACCCCTGTTCCTGGTACTGCATCCACTGTACCTGTAAGCAGAGGGTCAAAATTTAAACCATCAATGGCAAAATTCTTTAAGGCAAGGTCACCATTAACTTGGGGAGTATTGGGAGTACCAACAATCCTACCAGCAAAATCTGCTGAACCGCCTACCTTAAGGTCAGCCACATTAGAACTGGGAATCGGTAGTTTAGCTAAATTCCAGTCTTTTGCCGTTACATCCAAATCCAAATTGCTAATTGCTGCCAATAAGCCTTGATTGGTGAGACTATCCAAATTGACACCAATAAAACCATTAGCAGCTAGTCCCGTTGCTTGAGCATTTTGCAGCTGTATCCCTTTACCAGTCCAGCGAAATTCCGTAGCCAGAGGTCCTGGAATCACAGCAAGTCCTTGACTAAAGTTTAGCTTACCTTGGGCACGCAAGGATTGTCCCAAAGTTACTGGTGTCAAATTGCGGATACTACCAGAGACATTAACTCTACCATCTAAGTTGCCTGAGAGGTCTGGAGAGAAGCGACTCAACTGAATGCCACTGGGTTCCACCAGTGCCTGCAAATTACCGTAATTGAGCCTGATATTAGGAGCTCGGAGAGTACCCCCCGCTACATTTAGACTACCACTACCAGTAGCATTAATAGCATTAGGTGAAATTTGGTCAATATTGCCTGAAGCCTGGAATGTACCATTCAACGGACCATTAAATTGAGGAGGAAGTTTGGCTCCTAAGCCTCCTAACCTTACCCCATCTGCTTCTAGATTAGTTCGCCAACGACCTCTTAGCAGTTTAAAGTCCGAAGCTTGGAGCCTACCTCCCGCCACATTTAGACTACCGCTACCAGTAGCATTTATCGTATTAGGTGAGATCTGATCCAGATTTCCCGCAGCCTGGAAATTACCACTGAAGGGAACATTGAATTGAGGAGGAAGGTTGGGTGCTAAGCCTCCCAACTTTACTCTATCAGCTGCCACCTTAGTCCGCCAACGCCCTGCACTGAGCTGAAAGTCCGAGGCTCTGAGAGTACCTCCCGCCACATTCAACCGTCCATTACCAGTAGCATTAATGGTATCGGGTGAAAATTCCTCCAGATTGCCCGCAGCCTGGAATGTACCACTGAAAGGTACTCTTAATGTCGGTGGTATCTTCGGAGACAGACGTCCTAAGGCTAAATTATTTGCCTGCACCGAACCTTGCCAACGACCACGAGAGAGTTGTACATCATTAGCAATAACCTGACCACCAGCCAGATTCATACTGCCAGAACCTGTACCACTAATTCCAGATAAAGTCAAATCATCTATATTGGCTATTAAGTTGAGTTGAGCACTTACCGGACCACGCAATTGAGGTGGTACTTTAGCAATACGCTCCAATTTGATGCCAGATGCTCGCACTAAGGAAGAAACTTGACCTTTTTGCATCTGTACATTAGTTAGACTAACTAAGCCACCCACCACATTGAGGTTACCAGCACCTTTAGCAATAATATCTTTTGGCTTGAAAGAAGCCAGAGTACCAGCGACATTAAATGCGCCATTGAAACGTCCCTGAAATTTAGGCGGCAGCTTAGGAGCCAGCTTACTCAAAGCCAGATTTTCCAACTGCGCTAACCCCTGCCAATTTCCCCCTGCTACCTGGATATTAGCCAGTTGGACGGAACCACCAGCCAAATTCAAATTAGCACTACCTTTAGCACGATAGTTCTGGGTATTCCCCAGAGGCACCACAACTTGCGTCTTACCAGAAACTGGTCCTAGGGGAAGGGGTAGTTTAATATCATAAATAGTTGCGATCGCATCTCCTGGAATTTGCTTTGCCTGGAGATTAAAGAGTAAATCTTCGTTCTTCTTTAAGCCAATCTCCCCCTTACCTGTCACCAAGCCACCAACTATTGGCTGAGCTTGCAAGTTGTTAATCCCTAGCTTTTGGTTAGCAGTCGTTAGCTTAAAGTCGGCCCCAATCTTACTAAAGGTAACCTTATCAATGCGGGTTGGCTTTGTTGTGAGCAGTTTACCAGAAATAATTGGTTGATTAATCGGCCCTGTGACTTGCAAATCCGTCTTCACCTTACCCACCACCGGCACAGGCAACTTATTGAGTCCAAATGTCTGCCAAGCTTGCTTCACTTCCACTGGTTGAGTTTGTGCCGACAGCTTGAAGTCTCCTTCTGTATCAATGACACCATTAGCCTTACCGGGAATCTGACCAAATAGTGCCGTAACCTCATCCAACCAAATTTCAGTTCCCTTAAAACGCAACTGACCATTGCTCTTACTAAAAGGCTGAGGCAGATTAGCTATTTGTGTCGTAACGTCTTTAACATTTAACAGTCCAAACAACTGCAAAGGTTGATTAGGTCGTATCTGTAATTCCAAATTACCAGCTGCTTGACCAGCTTGCAGCACCAGCGGTAACTGAATCAGCCTACCAACTTCAGTAACCTCTACATTCTGAGCTGAAATTGCCAAATTAGTCGATTTTGTGGGACGATAGTCCTCTCCCTTAAGAATGAAATTTCCCCCACTAACTAGTTGACCCTGCACATCAAAACGAAGCCGCTTATTATCCTCAAAAAATTTCACCTTAGCCTGAGGCACCAAAACCTCCACAGGAGTTTTCGGATTACTCTTAGTTCCCCTGGAAACCAAGACAACATCGGCATTACGAGCGCGGATTGATCCTAGCTCTACTGTCAGGAAACCATCTTCTTCTTGCTGCTTAATTTCCGTGGCAATCCATCTTCCCTCAGCATCCTGTTCCACATATAAATCCGGATTCACCAGGGTAACATTCAGCTCTAAGGTACGATTGAACAGTAGCTTCATCGGGTTGAACCCGACATCCACCGCCTTAATCACCGCTCGATCTGGGTCTGTCGGTGTTGCTGGTAAGGCAGAGGAACCAAACCGCAAACCAGTCAGGGAAAAGCTTTCCACTTCCCCAATTTCCACTGGACGCTCCAGGAGACGGGTTAAACTTTTCTCTACCTGGGGTGAGAGCATTTGCTGAATAAAAATCCAAGCTCCAGCTATACCTCCCCCAATACCAACGAGCAAAACTACAAACGAACCTAGTAAGACACGTCGTAGCTTCGAGCGCCGTACCGTGTTGGAGGCAACTGATGCTTCTTGATTAGTGGAATTTGACTCTGGTGGTTGGTTTTCAGGATTGGGAGTATCCGTCATTAGCTGTGCTCCTTGCACCCGTAGATGATGGATAGATTTATTGGAATTAGTATATATAGTGTTGCTTGCTTGTGTTTATGTTCCCTCTTTGTCTCCTTACAATGGAAATACTAAGGTAATTTTTCCCTACACCCTACACCCTGCTTACTTTTAAAGTTCCCTGTCACCCCGTGAGGACATTGCAATTTCACCACACCCGGAGCCGCAAGGATTGAGCTAATCAACGGGTAATTCACTCATTAGTCATTATTTGTTACTTTTTTCTCTTGAGAAAGAAGGCAGAGGGCAGAGGGCAGAAGGCAGAAGGAGCCAAGGGAAGCTGACTTGTTTCTTATCTTCTTTTTCGACTTGGTATTTTACACTATTGCAAGAGTGCCTATTGCAATAGTGCCTGCGCCGTTAGGCGCTTGTTACTTCAAATCGCTTAATTTATCAAACGCTTGCGGGCATCTGCCAGAGCCTGTCTTACCTGCTCAAAACCAGTACCACCGTAACTGTTACGTGCGGCGACAACTTGAGTTGGTGCTATCGCTTCATAAATATCTTCTTCAAACGCTGGATGTAGTTCTTGCCATTCTGGGAGAGTTAAATCTTTGAGGAGTTTGCCAGCAGCTAGACAGGTTTTTACTACCTTACCTACTAGATTGTAAGCCTCTCGGAAGGGTACACCTTTTGCTGCTAAATAGTCAGCGACATCTGTAGCATTGGAAAAGTCTGCGGTAACTGCCGATGCTAACCTTGCTGTGCGGAATTCCAGTCCTTTCTCCCAAAGAATTGTCATTGCTTCCAGGCAAGCTTGAACCGTCTTTACGCCGTCAAACAGAGCTTCTTTGTCTTCTTGCAGATCTTTGTTGTATGCCAAAGGCAGTCCCTTCATCAACACCAGCATAGCTTGCAGATGACCAAAAACTCTACCGGTCTTTCCTCGCACTAGTTCCGGGACATCAGGGTTTTTCTTTTGGGGCATAATACTAGAACCAGTGGAGCAGTTATCCTTGAGGATAACAAAGCCAAACTCCTCTGATGCCCAGAGAATAATTTCTTCTGATAAACGGCTTAGGTGAACCATAATCAGGCTGGCAGCACCTAAAAATTCAATAGCAAAGTCGCGATCGCTCACCCCATCCAAGCTATTAGCATAAATTGCGCCAAAATACAATATTTTCGCCGTATAGTGACGGTCAATAGGGAAAGTAGTACCCGCAAGTGCGCCGCAACCCAAAGGTGAGATATTCACTCGTTGGTAAGTTTCACCTAACCGCTCCCAGTCCCGCTGGAGCATTTCCCAGTAAGCTAGCAGGTGATGAGCTAAACTTAACGGCTGAGCTCGTTGTAGGTGAGTGTAGCCAGGGATAAGAGTTTCCACATTAGCTTCAGCCAAGTTGAGGAGCACAGTTTGTAACTCCCGCAATTGGGCGCGAATTTGAGTAATTTGCTCCCGGAGGTAGAGCCTGGTATCAGTTCCTACCTGATCATTGCGCGAACGAGCTGTATGCAGCTTTTTGCCTACATCACCGACAATCTCCGTCAGTCGTCTTTCCACAGCAAAATGAATATCTTCCGCCTCAATACCAGGATTAAATTTACCTTCCCGGTATTCTGAGCGGATTTGCTCTAACCCACTCACCAACTGCTCTCCTTCCAATTCAGAGATAATACCAGTATGAGCCAGCATTTTCGCATGAGCCACAGAACCGGTGAGGTCGTACTCAATTAATTCTATGTCGAAGCCAATACTAGCATTGAAGTTAGCGATCGCCGGATGCAGTGCTGATTCAAACCTCTGACTCCAAGTTGTTGGTTTAGTCACGTTATTTGTTGTTTATTATTTGTTGTTTGTTGTTTGTATTAACCAATGACCAATAACCAATAACCATTTAGCCAAAAGAGGTGAAATTTCTCAAAAAGTAACCAATACATATCCCAATCAGGAATGCCCAAATTTGACCAGACTTAACAAAATTGTTCCATGTATTTTGCATCTGCCCTAAAATATCTGGCTCTTGAACGTTTTGAGCCAAAACTAACCAATCAACATTTACGTGAGAGCTTAGTACTCCCAGAGTGTCATAAAAGTAGCCGATGCTGTGCCCAAGAGGAGTTATTACTTGCATGTCTACAACAATCATGGCGATTCTTACCTCATCAAAAATAGTTCACTCGGAAGATTTTACCTGCATAACGACTAATGTCATATCATCTCCGTTACGGTTTGTTGCACCAATAAACTGTTGTACTTCCTCAAACAGGTAATTTAGAACCTCTTGAGAGCCACTACAATGCTCACAAGCCCACCGGAAAGCTTGTACTAACTTTTCCTCGTCAAAGCGCTCTCCATTTTGATTATCTGCATCGGTAAACCCATCAGTATAGTAAATAATCGTATCTCCAGGAGCTAGCTGCACCTGAGCTTCTTCATACTGAGAATCTACCTCTAGACCAATTAACATACCCCAAGTATCCAGAGGTTTGAGGGAACGAGTTGACGCCTGCCACAATAAAGGTGGATTATGAGCTGCATTGCTATAGGAGAGAATCTTCGTTTCCGGGTCGTATTCAGAATAAAATAGGGTGACAAATCGATGAGAATTTTCTAGGTCAGCATACATGACCCTGTTCAAGTGTTGTAAAATCTTGGCCGGTGAGTGACGATTGAGAACTTCCGCACGTAGCATCCCCCGAGTCATAGTCATAATCAAGCCAGCAGGCACTCCTTTACCCATTACGTCGCCAATAACGATGCTCCAAGGTACAGAAGTTTTGTGAGCATCGCTTGCTTGAGCTGGGTTGGGATTTTTTTCCCTTATTTGGTCATAATTAGTAGGAATGAAATCGTAATAGTCCCCTCCAACTCTATCAGCAGTTTTACACATAGCCGCTAGCTCAACCCCTTTAATTTGAGGACATTGGCGTGGTAGCAAGCGCAGTTGGATATCCGCACCAATTTCCAGCTCCCGATCCAAGCGTTCTTTTTTACGTAGCTCAACTGTAAGCTCATCATTAGCAATGGCTACTGCTGTTTGATCTGCTACCAAGCGCACTAACCTTTGTCGTGTTGCTGTCCAGCTATATTCTGGATCACGGCTAAAGATATATAAACGCCCCCGTTCAACATTTTTCACCAGAATTGGCGCTCCAAATAGCTGTACATCTTGTTCTAGGTGGTGACCCACCTGCTCATCAAGAGATTCTTGGAGGTTGGTAAATAGTACTGCAGGTGTCGTTGTTGTGGCTTCAGTATCTTTATCAATAACCTGAAATTGACGAGTTGCCATTTCTATCGCCTGACGAATATCCTGACCTTCCTGACCTTCCTGACAATGTAATAGCTCTAGCCTGACTTGACCGTTGGGATTGAGCAAAATTAAAGCACCGCCGTCAGCATCAGTTACCCGTGCTGCCATCAGAGGGATTAACTCCAAAAACTGATTCAAATTGTTGAAACTGCGTAAGGCAAACCCTAGTGAACTCAACAAGTTTTGAATCTTATGTTGTTCCCGGTGCAGACGTGCCACTAGTTCTTTGAGAGCAGCCACAGGAGTTCTTTCAGCAGCACCAAGGTTGCTTTTATCTGAACTTGGGGGTTGGCGAGGAAAAGGCCTTGCTGTCATAGCATCAGGCGTGGAGAACATTGGTTGAGCTACAGAAAAAATCAGGTTAATAAGCGAGGGAAGCCAGGTATTTTCTCAAATTTTTAGCTATAGGGCTATAGGACTTGAAACCTTGTGTGAGCTATAAGTATTCCCTTAGCAATTGGTAACTTTCCGGAAAGCTACTCAAAGAAGATTAATTCACCAAGGTAGATACTGACTGGTTAAGTACCATAACATAACACTTTTTGGTGATTATAGCTGTTGGTGAAGTATAGTTCTAGATATTGTATAGGGAATAGAGTGCGTTATTAAACTCATCCCACAACTTGCATTATGTAAGATACCAGCGTCCTACTCTACCAGAATCCGAAGAAGGCGTCTATGTCATTGGTCATTAGTACGTAGTGTACTAATGACCAATGACCAATAACCAATGACTAATGACTATCCTTCCCATCGACCTGTAAATACCCGCTCTGCTGGTCCAGTCATGTACAGACGCTGATTTAATTCGGACCATTCAATTTCCAGGCAGCCACCAGGTAGTTCTACAGTAGCAGTGCGATCACATTTTTGAGCCAATACACCAGCTACGACTGAAGCACAAGCACCTGTACCACAAGCCAAAGTTAGTCCTGCACCACGTTCCCACACCCGCATTTTCAGATAGTCTGGACGCACCACTTGAATAAATTCCGTATTCGTCTTTTGGGGAAAAGCTGGGTGATGCTCGAACTCGGGACCAATGGTTTCTAGGGGAATGGCAGCAACATCTTCAACAAAAGTAATGCAGTGAGGATTACCCATACCCACACAAGTCACATGCCAGGATTCTTCTGCTACTTTGATGGGAGTATTGATTACTTTTTGGTCAGCCTCAGCTAAAGTTGTGGGAACTTGTCCAGCTTCAAGCAAAGGTATGCCCATATCAACCTTAATCCTGCCGTCAGCTTCCCGTTTGGGGGTAATCACGCCAGCTGGAGTCTGAATGCGGTATGCTGTCTTAGCATCTACTCCCTCTAAACTTGCCAAGAAATCTGCTAAACAGCGAATGCCATTGCCGCACATCTGCGCCTCTGAGCCATCAGAATTGTAAATTCGCATGGTATAGTCAGTACCATCCTGTCCCGGCAAAGCGAAGATGACACCATCAGCACCGATACCAAAATGGCGATCGCACAGCTGAATTGCTTGTTCTGGTGTTACTGCTGGTTCAGAGTCAGCACGATTATCAATCAGAATGAAATCATTACCCAAACCGTGGTACTTGGTAAATTCGACTGCCATAAATATCTTTAGTCTAAACAACACCTCTCTTTTACAAATAATAGTAAGATTTTCTGGTTGTATTCTCCTTTGCGTAAATATTTGACTATGACTGAATTACAAACAGGTTTGCCCAGCGTTCGTCAAATTCAAAACTTCATCAAAGAGGGACAAGAGGTAGAACTCAAGCTGCTTACCGGAGATTTGCTCAATGGTAAGCTGCGCTGGCAGGATCAAAACTGTATATGTCTGAGCACCCAAGAGGAGCAACAAATGATTATCTGGCTTCAGGCAATTGCCTATATTAAGCTCTAAAGAGATGGGGAAATGGGGAGAGAAAGGGGTGGGCATTGCACCGAAATCCTATCGCAGCCATTTTAATTTTTTGACAATGCCCACCTCAGTGCCAATGCACCCAGTAAGCGCCGAAAAGAGGTAACTGAGAATCTACTTGCTCCTTGGGAGTTGCGAATTGGCAAATATCGTGTGTTTTATGAACTGGAAAATAGTACAACACTTAAGATTGTTGCAGTGGGCTATAAAGAGCACAAAGATCTGTTCATCCGACAGGGTAAACGCACAGGGTAAGCTCATCTAATTTGGTAGCAGATGTACTTGACAAAAAAGCAAAATGTAATCCAGCAAAAATTGTTAAATAATCTTGATAAAATAGAGTCCTAAGAGCTGATTCCTAAAGAGAAAATAAAGGAAAACTGGACAGTGAGAAAAAGGAAGTAATTTCAGCACAGTCATCCATTGCAAAGATTAGAGAAGAAAAGCCCCATGAGTCGCCTCCCAAAAGTTGCCAATTCACACCGCCGACTTTACCCGCACCCCTTCAGATTTAGCTTTTCTTCGCTCTGAATAAAAAACCTCACAAACGTCTCTATTTTCAGCGAGGACTTAATGCTCTATCCATTATCCAGACTGCTTTATAGCCTTGTTGTCACCCCTTGAGCACTTTCAACTACGTTTAAAATAATAAAAGGGACTAAGCAAACTACTCACAAAAAATTCCAACTCACAAGCAGCAACTAAATCAGACTTGTATTGACCTCTATATTGCAGCCAATGTCGAATAATTCTACGCAAATTGCCTAGTATAATCCGAGTGATAATAATTGGCTTTTGCCAATTGCTAACCTTAGTGAGGCGGAGAGTACAAACATTTAAACCAGCACTCCGAATTAGAGAAATTAAGTAGTCTTTTTCTAATCGTGAAGAGGGTATTTGATGATAAATAGACATTTGGGGGTTATACCAAATTTCCCAACCTGCTTCTCCTATATGAATCATCCCTTCAAAATCCTCTCCCTTTCCTGACAAAGATTTTCCTACAGGACCTTGCAGTATTAGTTGTTCAGGAACATTTTTTAACCAAACTTGTTTGCGAATTACCATCCCTGCACCAGCAGGTAGATTCAGAGTTTTGTGGTTATATAAACGAGGCTGTGAGCCATGTTCTTTAATTGCTAGAAAAGCCTGGATTCTTTTAAAATTTTCTGGAGGAGCAACTTCAAATTGTCCGTGAACCTGACTACCATAAACACCAGCTTGGGGATGAGATTGACCAAAATAGTAAGCGGCACTAACCCAGTTAGCATCAGGAAAATTATCGTCGTCTAAAAAACCAATTAGTTGACCTCTAGCTTCCCTGATAGCACGCCATCTAGCATAGATTGCTCCTTGTTTTTGTTCAAGATAATATCTGAGAGGATAGGATTGACACCAGTTTGATTGATATTCTTGGACAATTTTGGCTGTATCGTCAGTACTGTTGTTATCAACCACCACAATCTCCCAACTAATGTTATCTGTACCTAGTTGCGATCGCAGTTTATCTAAAATTAGTGGTAGATTCTCCTGGCTGTTGTAAGCTCGAACAGCTACAGTAAAGTCTAGAGAACTATCCCTGCTTCCCTGTAATCTAAGTTTTGCTCTACTTTCATCAAAAATCATTTTTCACTTTTGCAATGAGGCAGCTAATACTAGATGTTCAAAGTCTTGTGCCTGAGTGCAGACTTGCTTTACCTGATTCCACTGTTGAGTAATACGTGGTGCATGAATACGGTACTCTCTTGTGCTTTTCTTAATACGCTGATTCTTAGGTAATTGCTCTAGTTGCGACTCTAGAGTAGTATTGCATTTAGCATTAACTAGCAGTCGGTCAGTTAAGGGCAACATGGCAGCAGCTAACCAGGTTCCTGAAGACTGGGCAGGGAGGCAGAGGAGAGTGCAGTTGCCTAGTGTTGCCTGTCCTAACCAGCTCTCGATTACTTTAACCAGAGTGTCCACAGTATCAGATACCGGAGGGCAAGACTGTGCACAGGGAAGGTTTTTCCAGGAGTTCTCCTTAGCCCAGTTTCTAACTGATACCCCACAGTTGGAGTATTGCTTATATGCGACATCGACATCCACATGGATGATGATTAGGTCAAAGTCAACCAGGGTGGGATCGTCAATCAATGAGCCACTATACCGCTGATGTGCCTGATAGCACCATTTTAGTACACCACACCAACCAGTTCCTAATTGGGGCTGAGTCGCTTCTGGTTGCAATTGTTGCATCACAAAAGGATTAGGTAACACAGCTTTGAGAGCTGCATGAATCACTTCAAAATCTGTTGGTCCTTCAGCCACTAAGGCAATGCGTAGTTCAGACATTGGGCACAGCTCCTAGATGCCCCATAAGCCACAAACGAGACAGGGGATATTGCTCATTGAGTTCCATTAGCTCATGAGTTAAGGTTAGACGACGCATAACGGTTTGGCCATTACTATTGCGTTCTACAGCAAACAGGCATATCTCAGGATCGGATAAATTCAGGCCATCCAGGGCAGCAGGGTTGTGGACAGTAAACAGCAGTTGTCGATCTGGGGCATTATAATAAAGCCAATCAGCCAACCGAGAGATGAGTACTTTCAGTAATCGTGGATTCAGAGCTTGATCCAGATTATCAATGGCGAACATTCGAGGAGCTTTGGACAAAAGGCAGAGCAAGGCTGTGAACAGGATGTAGAGTGCACCTTCACTGGCATCATATGCGGTTAGCTCGTTACGGCTTTTGAGCATAAAACGATCACTGAATTTCAGGAGTAGCTTAGTGCTAGGCACTTTGGGAGATAATAAGTCAGTTCTGTGGCTAGTAGTTTCGATATCTGCAACCCAGTCAATCAACTCAAGGACTTGCTCTAAAATCTCCTCACCTTCTTCCTTGCCACCCTCTAGGTGCTGACGCAAAGCAGCAAATCCTTCGGCCAGTTGTCCACCACTGAGGCCAATAGGTATACGAGATTGCTGGTCTGGCACAATCCCACGCAAGGTGGGAGTATTAGGGCAATAAATTGCAAATTCTTGGAGGCGCTGCATTAACTGCGCAGCAGGGTTAGTGGGTTCTAAATCAACGATCTGCAAAGCCGCAAGACCAGCCTTAGGGTTGAGGTTTTTACGATTGCGGACACCATCAGAAACGATTTGTACTTTGCCATCACCTAAGACTTCTGTTTTATAAGACCAGGCTGGTTCAGGAGAATCAAGAGGATTTAGCAACGAAACACGGTATTCTGCCTTTGTTTCAGTTGTGACTCCAACGGCAATGTGGGCAGGTGTCCGGTCAGAAGTAAAGGAGCTTTTGTAGAGACGGGGTAAACCAGCCCGAACTCCACGACGCAAGAGACTTTCATCATCCACTGTGCCATTGGCTGCGGCCCCCAACACTCCCAAGGCTTCAAGCAAGTTGCTTTTACCAACCCCGTTAGCCCCAATGAAGCAATTGATTCTTCCGAGTTGAATATTGGCAGAGTAGATGGACTTAAAGCCTCGAATTTCAACTTCGCGGATCATTGCCATACCAGTCATGTCTTCTTAGTGAGGGATTTTTAGATCATAATTGTTATTTCTTTATCATCAAGTTATTCAAGTCGATTTACCTCAGATTGACAATATTGAGTTCCTAAAATATCAAGATTTACGCAAAAGATTTGCTCGCTTTCTCATCCAAAAAGCAAGAATCCCCATAAAAAGTAACCCCATCCCTCCAGCTATGGGGTTCCCATCAACACCAGTAATCCAGGGAGAAACTTCACCAGAATATTCCACTAACTGCCCTATATTAATGATGTAGTAGCCCCAAACTAGTCCAGCGTGAAGACCAATAGATAAACCTAGACGTCCCCTAGTTGACCACTTTGCCCAAACTAAAGTCAACCCCAGCAGCAGTAAAGCAGGAAACGCTGGTAACATGCGAATCATTACTGAGAGAGGTTTGGTGAAATGCAGCAGTGCATAGATAATTGCACTAGTCCACAGTGATACTCTCAGACTATAATCTCGCTGCAACTCCTCCAATAGCCAACCTCGGAATACCAATTCCTCAGCCAAACCAATTCCTAGAGCACTGAGAAATCCTTCCAAAATTACCCGCCATATTACTAATGAAGGCTTCTGGAATTCTAGCCAACCTAGCAATCCCTGCAAGGTAAACATAGTAAGATTCATCAACAAACCAATAGCTAGCCCCTTAAACAGGTCTATACCATTTTGCTGCGTTCCTACCAAACCATAACTTTGCAGTAATTGTGGTTGATGATATACTCGTTTGCCCCACCAAGGGGTTAACAGCAAAAAGCCTCCAAACAATAGTCCCATCGTTAGGATAGTAACTAAGTTGGGGTCGCTTCCTAACCAGTAAATTGGTATCGCTACTGGTAACCAAAACAGCGCTAAGGTTAATAGAAAAGCTACCAGTCTCACTGGCGCTGGGTATTTAGCTAATTTAGTTAGATTTGGCTGCAACAATCGGGTTGAGATTTTAGATTTTAGATTTACTCTCTTCGTCCTGTCCTCGGCTTACAATTCCCAATGTCCCTATTCATCAGGTTCAATTGTGCTGGTTAAACCGTTATTTTTTAGGGTTTCGCAGTAAAACTCGGCATGTTCTTGAGCACAGGTAATCACCAAAGCAATACCGGAGATATGCGCTTCCATCATAATATTGACAGCTTGCGGTTGGGTTAGACTCGCTACCGTACTGAGCAATACCTGCACCACATACTCCATTGGGTTGAAGTCATCGTTATGGAGCAAAACGCGATAGCGGGGGGCATGTTTGCGGACTGTTGAACGCTTCTCAATGGTCTCGACAGACAAGGTTTTACTCTCTTTAATTCAAGTGTTTACTGTAGTTCACGATAATATCGAGTAGTATTGTAGCTTTCTCGTTATATAACTTTCTACTATATTACGATATGTAAATTAGGTCATTACAAAAAGGGCAGCGATTGCACTTATTCTCAGGTTAAAATACATAAATTAACATTACTTAATATTTTGACATGACCACACAGGTATCACCTGCAGTCTCTACCAAACCAATTCCTGGAAAGTACTGGCAGTGGCAAGGGCAATCTATTTACTATGTACAAACTGGACAACGGCAATCTGGAAATCCACCACTACTATTAGTTCACGGATTCGGGGCTTCGACAGACCACTGGCGCAAAAATATTGCCGAATTGAGTAAAGATTTTGAAGTTTGGGCAATTGATTTGTTGGGATTTGGGCGCTCTGCTAAACCGGATTGGTCTTATAGTGGTAATTTATGGCGAGACCAGTTGCATGATTTTATTACCGAGGTAATTAACCAGCCAGTGGTATTGCTGGGAAACTCCTTGGGTGGTTATTCCTGCCTCTGTGTAGCTGCTCAGCGTCCCACATCCGCTGTTGGTCTAGTATTACTTAATAGTGCTGGTCCTTTTAGTAACACTCAGTCACAGACACCCAAGAATCCCCTAAAAAAATTCCTCGGTGAACTTACTAAAGCAATTTTACTGCAACCGTGGGCAAGTTTTCTCTTGTTCCAGTATGTGCGGCAACCTTCAAAGATTCGCAAAACCCTCCGCCAAGTCTATGTTGATCAGAGTGCAGTTACAGAGCAGTTGGTAGAAGAAATTTATCGCCCTTCCTGCGATCCTGGTGCTCATAAGGTGTTTGCTTCCGTATTCAAGTCGCCCCAAGGAGAAAAAATTGACGTACTCTTGGCACAGATGAAATGTCCACTATTGATGTTGTGGGGAGAGGCTGATCCTTGGATCAAAGCCAGAGAAAGGGGAGCGAAATTCCGTCAATATTATCCTCAGCTGACGGAACACTACCTCCAAGCTGGACATTGTCCCCATGATGAGGTGCCAGAACAGGTAAATAGTTTAGTGCGCTCCTGGATATCAAACTCCGTTAGTCTTAGTTGACAGATCGGTGAATAGTGAAGTATTGATATGATACCAAATCTGCTTTAGCTAGACCACAAATAAGTCAACTACAAGTCATATATATCAAGATTTTCTCAATAAGATATGTGCTCTGTAGTAACCAGATTTGGTATGAGTACTTCTTGAAAAATATTTGGTTGTCATGTTGAGCAAAGCGAAACATCTAGCGAGATGCAAGGCGTTAGCCTCGCTATGCTGTTAGCGCATCGCTCGCTACGAAGCAAAGAAACTTTTTCAAATTCTCTTCCCTGTTGCCTGTTGCCTTATTAACTCAAAGGGAAAAATAATTGCAGGTAAGTGGATAAAATTGCCTCACCCCAAAGAATAGTTAATCCTGCTCCCAAAGCAAGGAAAGGACCAAAAGGCATTGGCTTACCTCTATCTAGCCAGCCAAGAGCGATGGCACCACCACCAGCAAAGGCTCCCACTACACAAGCAATAAACCCACTCAAGAGCAGATATTTCCATCCCAACCAAGCTCCCATCATTGCTGCTAGTTTGGCATCTCCTCCCCCCATTGCTGCTTTTCCAAAGATTATTGAGCCAATCGGGGCAATAATTTCCAACAACCAAATGCCCACTACCGCACCGACAATACCACTCATCAGCTGCTGAGATACTCCCGCTAAGGATGACACCTGAAAAAATCCCCTAGTTCCTTGAAACAACAAGCCAGCAACTAATCCCGACTGAGTTAGGGAGTTAGGTAGGATCATCGTATCTAGGTCAATTAGAGATAAAGTTAATAACCAACTTACAAACCCCCAGTAACCCAAAGTTGGCATACTAACTCCATACTTCCAGAAAACCAACAAAAACAGCACACCTGTAACTGCTTCCACCAGAGGATAGCGTTTAGCAATTCGGCTCCTACAGTGACGACAGCGCCCTTTTAGCCATAACCAACCTAAAACAGGAACATTCTCTTTCAAACCTAGCCGATGTAAGCAATGAGGACAGCGAGAAGGAGGCCAGAGGATAGATAAATTAGCTGGTAGCCGATAAACTAGTACATTAAGGAAGCTGCCAATGGAAGCACCCAAAGCAAAAACGATTAAATAAGTCAATCCGACTGTCAGGGATTCCATTTTAGGTGTTAGGTATTAGGCATTGGTGACAAGTTAAGCATACATAGCAATTTGTCAAGTTCTCTGGCTGTAGGAAAGGAGAAAAATCAAGAGGAGGTTTTTTTCTCCTGGTACGAGGGGCTTTGACAACCCCCAAATCTTGGTTCTCTCGAGCAGTTAAATAGGTAACAGGGTCAGTAGCTTTCCCTTGCTCGTAGGCAACAGCAAAATGATAAAGTCCGCGAAAAACCATTTCTACAGAAATATCTTCAAAAGGTATTGCTAACTCCGAAGCGACCTCATCAGCTAGGTCGATTAAGACCACATAAAATAACCAAGTAGTCCACAATTGTAATTGAATACCATTGCCAGAACCAGTCCACAAGTAACTCAAACCTAGTAAGCGTTTGAGTGTCAGAAAAGTCTCCTCAATTCGCCAGCGTCGAGCATACAAATCTGCTACAATATAGGGTGGTAAAACTTCCGGCTCTCTCACAGAAGTTAGATAACGATACCAAAGTGCGCACAGATTTATATTTTGCTTTCCCTTTGAGCCTGGTAATAAAGTCAGATTTACCCAGTATTAATTCCTCAAAAAAGCGAAAGTTCCAAAACCCTCTATCTAAAATGAGTAGCGTTTTTGCTGGTATTAATTCTAACAACTTGGGTACAAAGTTACTCTCATGGGTGTAAGGATTTGATTCAAACCAGGTTGACACCGGAAAGCGTGTTTCTAAATCTACCACGGCACAGATTCTACCTCCTAATTGACCCAGAGGTGCTGTTTCTAGACTTTTGAGTTTGCGAAACAAGGCTTCTAATGTCGAAGCATCCACTATACACAAACGTTCAAAATACTTTCTTGCTCTTTTAACGCTTACCAGTCTTTCTCCATTTCTTTGCTGGCAACGTTCGCTTAACAGTACTATTAAGTCTTTTAATACTCTTTCAAACAATGATGCCGGAAAACTTAATAGTCTTTGAGATAGGGCCTGTTGAGATACTTTCACTGCCTTAGCCCACAGCAAGTTTTCTCTTGCTAGCATTCGATTAAGCTCTCTTACTGATGGTACTTGTCTCCACAACAAACTCAATACTACTGCCAGCATCAATGGTAAACTCAAGATCCTACTTCTCATATCAAATGAGCGGTAGTAGGCTAGTTGATTGTATACACAAGGTTTGACTAAATCTTCTAGTTGTTGAGCTATTCTCTGGTTATCTATATTGGGCTGATTTCGCCGCCTGGTGTGGTTTCTAATACTTTTCTGCGAGTGAGCCATTCGTTTTTTCCCTTTAGGTTTATCGGGATACTTCAGTTAGTCTGGGGGAAGTGAGCGCACACTTTGGGTTTAGCGATCGCACTTTGGGTTTAGCGATCGCATTTTAATCTGTAAGCGCTCATGCATCAGAAAACACTCAATAGCTTACCTAGTAAAGGATACAACAATTTCACCGAAAGGGCTTGACAAATTGCTATGTATGCTTAACTTGTCACCAATGTATTGCCTTATTTCTTAAGAATCCCATTAACCTTGAACAAGTGCTAACTCGCCAGGTGCAACCGCACCCTTCTCAGTAATAATTGCCTTGATTAACTCCGCAGGTGTGACATCAAAAGCTGGATTGTAATACTCTACTCCTGGTGGACACATCAAGGTTTCGCCTACTTGATAGATTTCTGAAGGATGGCGCTCTTCTATCGGGATTTCACTGCCAGTAGCTAACTTAAAATCAATGGTGGATAAGGGAGCAGCAACAAAGAAAGGAATATTGTGAGCAACAGCTGCGATCGCTAAACTATAAGTGCCGATTTTGTTAGCTGTGTCCCCATTGGCAGTAATCCGATCCGCTCCCACAACTACTGCATCAATTAACCCCTGTTTCATGCAATGAGCTGCCATGTTATCGGTAATTACCGTAACAGGTATCCCTTCTTGCACACATTCCCAAGAAGTGAGCTTGGCTCCTTGCAAGCGGGGACGGGTTTCGTCTGCATAAACTCGATGTAATCTTCCTTCTCGCCATGCAGAACGCACCACACCTAAGGCAGTGCCATATCCCGCTGTTGCTAGCGCTCCAGCATTGCAGTGAGTTAGTAAAGATAACTGCTGAGGTTGAGATGGTAACACTTCTAAACCGCGATCGCCAATTGCTTGACAAGTCTGTAAGTCTTCTGTCTGAATTGTTTGAGCTGTGGTCAACAAAGCTGCTTGAAGCTCCTCCACCGAACCCTGCCTATCCTGAGCAGTTTTCAGCATCCGTGCGATCGCCCAAAATAAATTAACTGCTGTGGGACGAGTCTGGCGCAACTGCTGAGCAATTTCTTCAAGTTGATTCAAGAAGATATTTCTGTCTTTTGTCTGAATTTCCCTGGCTCCCAGGTACATACCATAAGCAGCAGCAATACCAATCGCAGGCGCACCTCGGACAATCATAGTTTTAATCGCCTGCGCCATCTCCTGATAGTGATTAATTTCCACAGTCGTGTACTTTTCTGGCAACTGGGTTTGGTCAATCAGTACAACTTTGTCTTCTTGCCAGATAATGGGATATACAGGGTTTGTAGACATTGTGAAAAATGGTTAATAGTTTTTCATTGAAAATCTAGCACTCTGTCCCACTTTATATTGAGGGATACAAGTAAAGAAAGTAGGCTAGTAATGATTCTGAAAAATCCCATCAAAGCTACAAAAGCGAACTGGAAACAAATTATCAAGCAATTTGAGGCAGCTGTAGGTAAAAATAGTGTAATTCGTCGTAAAGAGGAATTACTGACCTATGAATGTGATGGTCTAGCCAGTTATCGGCAAAAACCTGCATTAGTAGTGCTACCCTGCACCACAGAACAGGTAGCCGCAGCAGTAAAAATTTGTGACCAAAATCACATCCCTTGGGTAGCACGGGGAGCTGGTACTGGCTTATCTGGCGGTGCTTTGCCAGTAGAAGATTGCGTGTTGATTGTCACTGCCTTGATGAAGCGCATCCTGGATATTGACTTAGAAAATCAGCGGATTGTCGTGCAACCAGGGGTAATCAACAACTGGGTAACCCAAGCTGTAAGTGGTGCAGGATTTTACTATGCACCTGACCCCTCCAGCCAAATTATTTGTTCAATTGGGGGTAATGTTGCCGAGAACTCTGGTGGTGTCCATTGTCTCAAATATGGGGTAACAACAAACCATGTTATGGGTTTAAAACTGGTTCTTCCCGATGGTTCAATTGTGGATGTAGGAGGAGCAGTACCAGAAATGCCTGGTTATGATCTTACAGGTTTATTTGTTGGTTCTGAAGGCACTCTCGGCATCGCCACAGAAATTACCTTGCGCATCCTCAAAACACCGGAATCTATTTGTGTCCTCCTAGCAGATTTTACCAGCATCGAAGCTGCAGGTGCTACGGTTGCAGATATTATCAGTAATGGCATTATTCCTGGTGGTATGGAAATAATGGATAATCTCAGTATTAATGCCGTCGAAGATGTTGTGGCAACAGGATGTTATCCCAGAGATGCCGGAGCCATTTTGCTAGTAGAACTTGATGGCTTAGAGGTGGAAGTAGCTACTAATAAACAGCAGGTTGCGGAAATTTGTCAACAGAATGGAGCCAGGAATATTACTTCTGCTAGGGACAAAGAAACTCGTCTAAAATTATGGAAAGGCCGCAAAGCTGCTTTCGCTGCAGCTGGTCACATGAGTCCTAATTATTTTGTCCAAGATGGAGTAATTCCCCGTACTCAACTAGCAGGAGTTCTCCAAGAAATTGAAGCCTTAAGTGAGAAATATGGGTATCGTATTGCTAATGTATTTCACGCTGGTGATGGTAATCTCCATCCACTAATTCTTTATGATAATGCTGTTGAGGGAGCATTTGAACAAGTAGAAGAGTTAGGAGGAGAAATTCTCAAACTCTGTGTTAGATCAGGGGGGAGCATTTCCGGGGAACATGGTATTGGTGCTGATAAGAATTGCTATATGCCGGAAATGTTCACTGAGACTGATTTGGAAACGATGAAATGGATCAATCAAGTTTTCAATCCCAAAGGTTTAGCTAATCCAGGTAAGGTATTTCCTACACCACGTACCTGTGGAGAGGCAGCCAATGCTCAAAAGCTCGAGCAGTTTAAGGGAGCAGAATTGTTTTAGTCTAATGATGATTGCGGTACAGCCTTCCAAGGAAAACTCGTCTTAACGGCAGTGTTTTTTTGTTTGGGCATCAACCACTTGCCAAACTTAGCGTAAAGTGCAGGAATCACCAACAAAGTCAAGGCTGTGGAGGTAAACAAACCACCGAAAACCACAATTGCTAGAGGTTGTAGAATTTCATTTCCAGCTCCACTGGCGATCGCTAACGGTAGCATCCCTAGAGCAGAAGTGATTGCTGTCATCAGAATGGCGTTCACTCGTTCTAGAGAACCCTTGACAATCACATCTTTGAGCAACATTCCCTGAGCAAACTTATTGTTGTAGTTGTCTACTAGCAACAAACCATTGCGAACAGCAACGCCAAACAGGGTGATAAACCCGATTAATGACGCCACCGAAATTACACCCCCACTCAGCACGATTGAGACAATGCCACCTACTAGTGCCAGTGGTAGGTTGAGCATAATAGCGATTGTGGCAGGGAGCGATTGAACGGAGAAGAACATCAAAACTGTAATGGCGATCGCAGCTAGGATACTAAACACCAGCAGGTTATTAGTAGCGCGTTCCTCCGATTCAAACTGTCCACCGTACTGGATAAAGTAGCCGTTGGGCAACTGCACATTTTGCTGAATTTGAGCTTGAATATCACCGACTACACTGCCCAAATCCCGCTCTGCAACATTGGCTGAAACGACAATTAAGCGGGAAACATCTTCCCGATTCACCACATTGGCTCCCATGCCGTAGTCCACTTTGGCAACGGTACTGAGTGGGATGGTTTCCCCACTGGGGGTGAAAATGGGAATAGCGCCAATGGCATCTAAACTGTTACGAGCTTTTTCCGTCAGTGAGACGGAGATATCAACAAGCTGTTGGTTTTCTGCTACCTGCGATACCACCCTACCATTAAGAGCAGTTTCTACCACGTCTGACAACTGCTCCATACTCAGTCCATAGGTTGCCGCAGCAGCACGATTGTATTGGATTTGCACCTGACGTATGGGTAGTTGGGGTTCAAGCTGCAAGTCTACAACCCCGGCAATCGGTTCGATGGCATCGCGCACCTGTTCGCCGATCTTGCGGAGTTCTATCAAATCAGAACCAAAGATTTTTATAGCGATCGCACTTCTGACTCCAGAGAGTACCTCATCCATGCGGTGGGAGATAAACCCACCAATATTAGATGCGACACCGGGTAACTTGAGGAAGGCTTCACGCAGTTGTTTAACGCTGGCTTCACGGTCTTTGAGCGCTGTATCACTGAGTTCCACATCTATGTGCGCTATACTGACTCCGGCGCCATCGGCATCACCAGGAGCACGTCCCGCCCGTACCTGTACCCACTCATACAGGGGATTGTCCTTGAGGGAATTGTACAGCACCATCCCTGCCCGATTCGTCATATCTAGGGAAACACCAGGAAACAACACCATCGAGTTCACCATCGATTTTTCCTGGAATTCTGGCAGGAATACCCGTCCTAGGGAAGGTACAACTGCAAAAGCAGCCACCAAAGCAGCCAGTGCCAAACCCAAAATAATTTGGGGTGTTCGTAAGGACAGATTCAGCAACGGGCGATAGAGTCGTTCTGCCCAGCGCGAAACCAAGGTACCTTCCTGGGGTAAGGTTTGATTTGTCAGCAAAATCGCACAAAGGGCAGGGGAAAGGGTCATGGCTACGAGGGTTGAGGCAGTGATTGACAGCAAATATGCCAACCCCATCGGGGCAAAAATACGCCCTTCCACGCCAGTCAAACTAAAAATCGGTGCGAATACCACAATGATGATCACTGTGGAAAAAATTACTGCTAGTCGTACTTCTATAGATGTGTCATATACTACCTGGAAAGGATGTTTAGGATTGCCTTGTGCTTGATTAGTGCGGAGTCCACGATAGCAATTTTCCATGTCTACGATCGCATCATCCACAACGGAGCCAATGGCAACCACTAATCCACCCAATGTCATCGTGTTGATGCCCAAGCCAAAGGCTTTCATGAATAGTAAGCCAATTAACAAGGATAGGGGAATCGCACTCAGGGTAATCACCGCCGTGCGCCAATTCATTAAAAACAGCAGCATGATCACCGAGACAATGATAATGCCTTGAATTAGAGAACCGCTAACATTGCGAATAGCAGAATCAATAAAGTTAGACTGGCGAAAGGTTCGTGCTACTTGTACATCAGCGGGAAAAGTTGGTTGCAACGACTCCATCACTGCTTCTACCGCTTTAGTGACAGTGGGGGTATCAACATCGGGCTGTTTATTAATCATCAGTACCACCGCAGGCTGCCCATTAAAGCTGGCATCCCCTCGCTTCAGAGCTGCCCCAGTTTTGACTTCTGCCACATCTTGAAGCAGAATGGGTTTGCCATCCTGCACCTTGACCACAGATTGCTGTAAGTCTTCAATTGATGTCACCTGCCCAATACCGCGCACCAGTAGTTCTTGACCACCGCCAATCAGGAAACCACCGGGAGCATTAGAGTTCGCGCCCCTAGCAGCATTGGTGACTTCAGAGAGAGAGACGTTCAGCGATCGCAGTTTTGCCGGATCTACCAGCACTTGTTCTTGGCGTTCATCTCCCCCATAAATTGTGACTTGAGAGACTCCCGGCACTGAGAGAATCTGATTGCTGAGGGTTACTTCCACCAGTCCGTGCAGCTCCATCAGCGAGGTTTTCCCCTCTCCATTGACAGTGAAGGCGTACTGTAAAATCGTACCCAATGGGGATACTAGAGGCGAAATTTCCGGCGGATGAGTGCCTTCTGGAAGCTGATTGGTTACTTGCTGAAGCCGCTCTGTTACGGATTGCCGCGCTTTGTAAATATCAGCATTCTGGTTAAACACCACCTGCACCATCGATAGTCCTACCTTAGAGGAGGAGCGCACCGTTGTTACTCCTGGCAAGCCATTCACAGCACTTTCAATGGGTACGGTAATTTGCGATTCCACTTCCTCTGGAGCTAGTCCAGCCACTTCGGTTTGAATATCCACCTGGGGCGGTGCAAATTCGGGAAACACATCCAGAGGCATTTGAGTAATACTAACAACACCCCAGAGGGTAATCAAAATGGCACCAACAACAATGAACCAGCGTTGGGCGATCGAGTTTTTGAGGGTCTGATTCAGAATCGTGTTAAACATCTTCAATTAGAAACGGGTGAACGAAATTTACAGTGGCTTTCAAGAAATAAGGCAGAAGGCAGAAGGCAGAGGGCAGAAGGGAAGAAGATTTGACAAAAGTTTCTTCACTCATTACTCATTACTCAAAAAAGCTCTCTCACACCTTTTTTCGTTCACCCCTTCCCACACCCCCCACCCTTTTTTCGCTCACCCATTAGAGACCCTCTTTATTGTCAGAAAAGACACTCTTTTTCTTGCGATTGCCAGCAATAAAAGCGATTGCACCTACCAACAGCAAAGCTCCGGAACCGATTACGATTACAAGCCCCATCAGAAATCCACTTTTTTGGGATGCGACTTCGCTAGACTGTTCGGTCATATTGCCAGAGGCATCGTGGCTATGAGGTAAATCTTGGGCATCTGCCTGAGCATGAGCTTCATCAGTTTGAGGAGAAACGTTCTCATCAGAGCTAGTGGCTGCATCAGTAGTTTGGGTTTTGCGAGATTCGGCATAGAGCGACAATCCACCTTGGGTGACAAGCTTTTCTCCAACCGACAATCCTTCCGTTACTTCGAGCAGTTCACCCTCGGTTGCACCCGTTGTAATTTCAACTGGCTCATAAAAATTCTCATATTGCACAAAGACTAGCTGCTTGCCATCAGCATCCACCAACGCAGTGACAGGCACCATCACTCCAGCTCCACCCTCAGCGGATTGCGTGATCGGCGTGACAACAATACCCAACATCTCATCGGTTTCAGGGTTAACTTTTACACGCTCAACTCCGCCCGTTGCTTGAAACTCATCACCATGTCCAGCGTGAGCAAACACAATTGTGGGCGCAGTTATGGCTAAACCCGCTGCAAGAATGGAACTAATGAGCGAAACGGGTTTCATAATACCTCCTCACCAAGACGCAAAACTCAACAAAAATCTCCATTAGTCTGCCAAAGACCAGATGAAATTCAGGTGAAATGGAAGCTGTTTAGCTAAAATCAAGCTCGTGGTTGATTTCTTTGCGGCTATGCGAGTTTTGCTAGTAGAAGATGAAGCGGAGTTGGGACTGGCAATCAAGCAAGTCTTGGTCAGCGAAAAATATGTGGTGGATTGGGTGGCGGATGGGGCTCAGGCGTGGGATTACCTCGAAAGTCAGTGGACAGACTACACCGTCGCAATTATCGATTGGCTTTTACCAGAGATGTCGGGATTAGAATTATGTCAGCGGCTCAGATTGCAGCAAAATCCCTTACCTGTGCTGATGCTCACAGCCCTAGGTCAACCTGAAAACCGTGTGGCAGGGCTAGACGCTGGAGCAGATGATTATTTGGTCAAACCGTTTGTCATGGAAGAACTACTGGCACGCCTGCGGGCACTTCAGCGGCGATCGCCTAATCTCCAACCGCAATCGCTTTCTGCTGGAGCATTTACTCTAGATTTTGCTAACAATGCACTATGCAACAGACTAGCTCAACCTCCTCAAACGATTCCTTTAACTATCAAGGAATTTCAAATACTCGCCTATCTAATGAAAAATCCTGACAGGATCATTTCGGGTAGCAAAATTCGGCATCAACTTTGGGATTTAGAAGAGGAACCCATTAGCAATGTAGTCGCGGCACAGATGCGGTTGTTGCGTCGTAAGTTAGCAAGCTATGGCTGCAACTGCCCGATTGAAACAATTCCCGCCCAAGGCTATCGATTCAACACGAATGGCACTTAGTTAAGGCTGAAACCTAACTGAATTCAAGTAGCATAGAGCTGGACATATATGGATGTTTGTTATGACCCCACAACTAGAAGTCGTAATCGCTGCCATCCAAACACTCTCACTCACAGAACGCCAACAACTGCTGCAAATTCTCACCCAGAGCGGCTCAGCCTCAAATTCTCAACTTGACCTCAAAGCCTTCAGTGCCCAGTTTTGGCAAGGCATCTCACTCCAACAGCTATGTGCTGCCCAGTCTCCCATAACCGTTCATAGTCTCAAGGATCTAGCAGCTGACTTTTGGCCCTCAGAAGACTCAATTGAAGATTTCCTTATCTTTCTGCGAGAGCAGCGTCAAGAAATGAGATAGTCGGAATTTTATGAGCCTTCCTGCCCGATCGAAACAATTCCTGCTCAGGGCTATCGATTCAACACATCCTGGTGAACCGCCATCACTATTAACGACGGGTCGATAAGATTTTGATACTGGACGTTCGATAGATAGATCTACCTACTTTTTCATGGGTGATAAACTCAGTTGCGCCAATTGATATCGCAGCAGCAATATGTAATGCATCCATTGCTCCTAATCCAAACTGGCAAGACTCTTGATAGGCAAGTTTTATAATTTCTTCCACATCAGTAGCCCAAAAGCTCACACTCTCAAAAAAAGACTCATAAAAATGCACTTCTGGTAACTGTCTGTTTTGACACTCCCCTGTCAAGCTAACGCTGTGACGGGGGATTCTTGATTCACAGAAACCTGCTTTTTAGTGCAAGCACTAACGAGTCTTACAGTCTCTCCACAAGCTTGGAATTCCGTCTGTCCGGCGGTATTTGTTAAAAGTATTCTTATTCCTTCTGCTCTCAAGTTTTTCGCTGCGTTTTCGTCTCGATCATGTGAGGCAAGACAATTTGGGCAAACCCAATCTCTGATACTCAAATTTATCAGATTATTCTTAAATCCACAGCAAGAACAGGTTTTGGTACTCGGATAAAATCTGTCAACTTGAACAAGTTTTCCTCCTTCTCTTTCTAGCTTGTAGCTCAAAAAGTTTAACAGCATACCAAAACCAGCGTCATGAATTGATTTGGCTAATTTGGTACGCGCTAATCCTTTTACACAAAGGTCTTCCGCTACAATGACTTGGTTTTCGTCAACTAGCTTTCTTGAGAGTTTATGGAGAAAATCAAGTCTTGTGTTAGTTATTTTTTCGTGAACAAGGGCGACTTCTTTAATCGCTTTTCTACGGTTATTAGAGCCTTTTACTCTACGAACTAATTTTTGTTGCCTCCTTTTCAATCTTTTGGCATACTTGATGGCTGGTTTAATCGGGTCAACCTTGTAGTAGTTATTTCCATCAAAAACCGTTATTAGACTTGACAAACCTAAGTCAATTCCTGAGATTTTTTGCTCTTTGTTAACTGTTAAATCATCGGCTTCAAATAAGATGGAAGCAAAATATTTACCTGTACTTGTTCGGGAAACTGTCACGGCTCTAATCTTGCCTAAAATCTCTTTGGAAAGCTTAGCTTTAACAATCCCCAATTTAGGAAGTTTTAAACCGTTGTTTTGAAGGGAGCAACTTTCAGGATAACGGATTGATTGTTTTTTGTACTTACTTTTAAACTTAGGAAATTTAGCCCTTTTTTGAAAAAAGTTCTTCAAGGCAGATTCTAGGTTTTTAAGTGCTTGTTGTAAGGTAGCAGCCGTTGATTCTTGCAACCATTCATAATCAGAAAGTTTTTTTAGCTGAGTTAGGTCTTTTGCCATTTGGCAATAAGTCATCCCTTGCCCAGTTTCTTGATACTGATTGTTAGTCTTATTTAAGTAATAATTCCACACAAATCTGGCACAGCCTAAATTTCTATTTAAGGCAATTTCTTGCCGTAGATTTGGGTAAATTCTAACTTTTAGGACGTTTAACATCAGTTCGACTTAGCTTTATGCTACATTAGCCAATGTAACACTTAACGCTTTAAGATGTCAACTGCTTATTATCATGGCTTTAGGTCAGTCTACCGACTTAACGCTCATATTGTTTTTGTCGTTAAATACAGAAGAAAGGCTATCAGTGAACCTATCTTGTCTAGACTTCAAGAAATCTTTAAAGACACTTTGCATAAATGGGATTGTGAATTGCTAGAATTTAATGGTGAGTCTGACCATGTTCATTTGCTCATTGACTACAAACCTGATAAACCTTTATCTACCCTGATCGGTAACTTGAAAACGGTTAGTAGTCGATTGATCCGAAAAGAAAATCCCTATTTATCTCAAAAATACTTTTATGGAAAGCCTCATTTTTGGACAGGTTCTTATTTTGTGGCAAGTTGTGGTGGCGTGACTGTTGAACAACTTAAAAATTATGTTGAAAACCAAAATTACCCGAAGAAATAAGGACTCCCTACGGTCGGTTTATTTATTGGCAAAAATTCATCTCGCCGCTAATTGCTAAGGCAATGTAGCGGGAGTCCTCTTTTTGCATTTTAAAGATAGATAGCTTTGGGCAAAACTTCCATTTTGAGGAAAATACTTGAGGCAAACGCACGATTAGGGTCATCTAAAACAGCCGCTGCCCGCTCAGCATGTTCATCTCCAACACGAGCAGCAGTAATTAGCACTCCTGCATCAATAAATGTCCGGCTCATTGATTAATCACCCCGGTAACCACCTCGGCGCTCTGCCACTTCTCGCTCGACATCCTCGATCGTTAACAAAGGTTCACCAGACGCTATAATCTGAGCTCGAATCTCTTGGAGTTTCTTGCCCAATGGTGTTTTAGCTTGAACAAATGCTGGATCTGTTGCTCGTATGACATTAGTATCTAGCAGTTCAATAAAACGTAAAACTGCCTGCTGCTGCTCTAGGGTCAGAGAGTGCCATTTTTCTAATAACAGTTCGACCGTTGCCATGATTTGTACACAATTCAAAATTCAAAATGATTAGATTGTGGCTGTTGCAAGATGCTTGAACAGCTACGATAAAGTATAAGTATTTTACCAACTCGATATTATAGAGAAAAATCGCTTCAACACCTCCCTGCGAACAGCGACTAATATGAACAGCCATCAACTGTTTCGCCACAGCCGTATCCATTTAGCCCTTTGGTATGCAGGGGTGATGGGAATAATTTTAAGCCTATCTGGATTTGGCATATATCGAGCGCTAGTTCAGGCAAAATGGACAGCCCTGGAACGAGAAATTGAGTCGATCGCTGGAACGCTCCATGATAGCCTCGAACCCACTTTACCTGCTTCCGAAGAACCCACAGTAATTTTGCAGCAGATTTTTCCTGAATTGTGTTTGGTTAAACAACCCTGCAATATGAATCCGACACTGATTCAACGACACACAACTGGAATTAGCGATCGCAACACATACTACATTCGCTTGTTCGATGATCAAGGTCAACTCCTCGCCTTTTCGCCTAATCAAGCCTCACATCTGTCCCAAACCCTAAATCCTGCTCCTTGGCAAACATGGCGTAGTGCTGACGGCATTCGCTATCACCAATTCACCACGATTTTGCACGGCACTAATAACCACTATATTGCTGATCAGACTAGCTCCCATCCATCCTGGGGCTACATACAAATTGGGCGTACGTTAGAACCCTTCGATGCTGAAGCAAGGAGGATTAAATGGATTTTTGTGGTTGGCTTACCCCTTGTTCTCAGTTTGGTTGCTGTCTCTAGTTGGTGGCTTTCAGGATTAGCGATGCAGCCAATTTACCAATCCTACCGACAACAGCAACAGTTCACTGCCAATGTTGCCCACGAACTGCGATCGCCCCTTGCCAGTCTCTTGGCAACGGTAGAAGCCATTTTACGGGTGCCGCAATCAAATCTGCAAGAGATACAAACCATGCTCCATACTGTTGAACGGCAGGGACGACGCTTGAGCCACTTGATTGCTGATTTATTATTACTGAGCACGATTGAACAAAATACTTCTTCAGAAGACTTTAAACCTTGCTGTCTCAATGACCTGATTAGTGATTTATCAGAAGAGTTTTTAGAACTTGCGGTTGCATCAGATATTAAACTCTCCAGTCATGTTCCTACTCATCTGATTTATGTTCTAGGACATGAGCAACAACTCTATCGATTAGTATCCAACTTGATTGCTAATGCGATTCAATATACACCGCCAGGAGGATGTATGAGCATTCATTTAGAGCAGCGTGAGCACAAAGTAATTGTTGTGGTAAAAGACACTGGAATTGGCATTCCACCCTCTGAGCAACACCATATTTTTGAACGCTTTTATCGAGTTAATAGCGATCGCTCCCGCAAAACTGGTGGCACTGGATTAGGATTAGCAATTGTGCAAGCGATCGCCAAAGTCCATAGTGGTCAGTTAAACGTCGAAAGCCAACCTTATCAGGGTAGTACCTTTACACTACAGTTAACCGCTCTCGCTCATAGAGTATACGAAAAAAAACAACCCAAAAATTTAAGTTTTTAGGAGCATATCTCTGTTGAGTATACCGAACATAATTTATTCGGTTCACTACACTTTTTGTTCAACTGAAACTTGAAGGCGGAAATTACGATAAATTTAGTGAATAAAACCGACTTGGCATAGCTTTATCTCTCCCTAATATAAGAACTGTAAGCACAAACAAAAAGCTTAATTAATTTACTCAAACACTAATTATCACAGAAGGAGAGTTATGAGGTTAGTTCGTTACAACCCCTGGAGAGAAATTGATACTCTACAAAGACAATTCAACCGCCTATTTGATGATTATGGAATAGGAACTACCTGGAAAGATTTTGCTAGCTTTCCTAGTGTCCCAGCAGCTGAACTTTCCGAAACTGAAGATGCTATCCACCTAAAGCTGGAAATCCCAGGAATAGAAGCAAAAGACCTAAATGTGGAAGTCACAAAAGATACCGTTTCTATCAGTGGCGAGCGCAAGGAAGAATCCAAGCCTTCTGACAATGGGGTTACCCACTCTGAGTTCCACTACGGTACATTCCAGCGCTTGATTCCCTTGCCTGCTACGATTCAAAACACTAATGTCACTGCTGAGTACAAAGACGGCGTTTTGAATCTAACCCTGCCCAAGACTGAGGAAGAGAAGAACAAAGTAGTCAAAATCAACCTTGAGCAAGCAGCTACTTAGGGCTTCTTCAGAGTGAGGAGTCAGGAGGAATTCTCTTGTTAGGTAGATAACTTAATTACTAGCCCAGTTGCTCTTGAGTAACTGGGCTTTTTTTAACTAAACTAATACATAAAAAACAGTTGAAAAACACCCCCTAGAGCGTCGATTCAGTAATCATAAAATACTAGTGTCGGCAGGCAGGGGAGCAGGGAGCAGGGGGCAGAGGAGAGCTGAAAGTATTGATTTTTCGTTCCTCGATTGGTCAGCTTTTATTACTGAATCGGTGTTCTAGCGCCCTAAATCGTGTAATTCATGAATCGCCGCTGTACAATGTTGTGTTAATGCTTCCAATTCTTCCCGTTTAGTTGAGGTAGGAGCCTCAATTAACTGACCAATTCTTACTGTTACAGGTACAGGACGTGGCAAAGAAGAACCTTTCTGGAAAATTGCCTGAGTGCCCCACAAACTGACAGGTAGCAGTGGGGCTCTAGTTTGAGCCGCAATCCAAGCAGCACCTAATTTCGGTTCAGGAATGCGTCCATCGGCTGTCCTGGTTCCTGACAAAAATAGACCGACAGCCCAGTCAGCGGATATATATTCTAGAGCAGAACGAATCGCACTACGATCTGCTGCTCCTCGCTTCACTGGATAGGCTCCGTATAACTCAATCCCTTGCTTCAACAATGGCACGCGGAATAATTCCTCTTTTGCCATAAATGCCACTGGACGTCCTACACAGTTAGACAAAATCGGTGGATCAAAATCACTAGCATGGTTACTTACTACCACTAGTGGTCCCTCCTTGGGTACTTGTTCAGCGCCATAAATACGACCCCGAAGATAAGTGTGAAACACCGGGCTAACTACCGACCATTTAAAGTAGTGGTAGAAGATAAGGTTGACAAATGGTTCGCGATTTCTGCTCACAAAAGAACTACAGGTAAATCTACTTGGCTCAGGTACAAGATCCAGGCTAATACCATTATTGGTTAAAAATAGAATCTTAGTTTGCAGTTACTAAAGATAGAGTCTTCACCTGGTTAGGACTACTTACATTTTCTAAGATTAAATCTTTACAAGTGCGCTTTATTAGACCTGTGAGGACTTTACCCGGACCAATTTCGACTACTCGCTCAATTCCTTCCACGGGTAATTGCAGGGAGATTTCTCGCCAGCGCACGCTCCCAGTCATCTGACGCTGGAGGCGCTCCTTTAAGATAGAGGCTTCAACCGCTGGGATAGGTTCCACGTTGGATAGTATTGGCACTTGAGCATCTGCAAAAGGAACAGATTCTAAAACTGCTTGAAACTCTGTAGCTGCTGTAGACATTAAAGGAGAGTGGAAAGCACCTGATACCTTTAAGGGGGTAGCGCGTCTGACTTTGATTTGAGATAGGAGTTGCTCAACCGCTTCTGGTGTCCCGGAAATTACTACTTGAGCAGGACTGTTATCATTAGCAAGAACAACGTTCGGTATTTGTTGGATTTGAGATTCGAGCTGTTGGCGATCAAAGCCAATGAGGGCAGCCATCATGCCGTCAGAAGCACTTTCCATTAATTCGGCTCGACGTTTAACTAATCGCAGTCCGGCATCAAAATCAAATACCCTAGCTGTGTAGAGGGCAACATATTCTCCCAAGCTATGCCCAGCTAACAGATTGGGGATGTAACCTTGTTCCAGCAGGAAGTCAGCTAGGATGCTTTCTACAACGTATAGGCAAGGTTGAGTATAGAGAGTGTGGGATAATTTTTCTTCCTGGTTTTGGCATATATCTAAAACAGACCAGCCTAAAATTTCCTCTGCTTGCTCAAACTTGGCTGCAGCAGAGGACAAGTCCTTTAATTCCACTCCCATGCCAACAGCTTGAGAACCCTGTCCTGGAAAAACCCATACGCTTTTAGTCATTAGTCATTACTGATTAGTGGTCAGGACTTCATTATCTGCGATCGCGTCCCATCAACACTAATGTTGAGCCCACGTAATGCAAGTCGTAGTATTGTATGTCAGTTGTCCTTAAATCCTTAGTCCTTTGTACAATCAACAATTTGACTTATCAAGCACGGGATTTAAATTAGATGAGCTGATATTCACAAATCTTTACCGTTGGTTGCTAGTATCTTATACTACCAAAGGAGACTAGCAAGGAGACTGAATAACAATGTTGGAGGCCCAGAAGCCCCTAACTGTTCCCAGAGAGTTCCTGGGCCCTCCGGGTAAATTTAACTTAACCCTACTCATATTTATACTCGCGATCGCTTTAGTCGTACTTTCTACTTGCGGTTATTGGCTCTGGAATTGGCATGAAGTTTTATGCTTTTTTACTAATGTCATTGCCTTGCACCTAGCAGGGACAGTGATTCATGATGCTTCTCACAAGGTTGCCCACAAAAACCGTATAGCTAATGCTCTGATGGGACATGGGAGTGCGCTGATGCTAGGTTTTGCCTTCCCTGTATTTACCAGGGTGCATATGCAGCATCATGCCAATGTCAATGATCCAAAAAACGATCCTGATCATTTTGTCTCAACAGGTGGTCCTCTGTGGTTAATTGCAGCTCGTTTTTTTTATCACGAAGTATTTTTCTTCAAGCGTCGGTTATGGCGTAAATATGAGTTGCTCGAATGGTTTTTGAGCCGCTTATTTGTTGCTAGTGTAGTCTACCTTGCCTGTCAGTATGACTTTTTAGACTATATTATGAACTTTTGGTTTGTACCAGCACTAGTAGTAGGGCTAGCGTTGGGATTATTTTTTGATTATTTACCCCATCGACCATTTAAGGAGCGCGATCGCTGGAAAAATGCTAGGGTCTATCCTAGTCCCATTCTCAATTTACTGATTATGGGACAAAATTATCACCTGATTCACCATCTTTGGCCTTCTATACCCTGGTATAAATATCAGCCTGCCTACCGTGCAGTTAAACCACTTTTGGATGCCAAAGGCTGTGATCAATCCCTGGGATTGTTAGAGGGAAAAAGCTTCTGGAATTTCGTTTATGACATCTTTTTAGGCATTCGTTTCCATGGGAAAACGTCCGAGCCGAAAACTAAAGGGAGTTAATCAGCTTAACGGCTATCGACTTAAATCAAGACAAAAAGGCTGTAGGGGCGAATGGCTATTCGCCCCTGCCTTCTTACCTACGGCGTTGTTGCAATTTTCGATAAACCTCCCGCACATCCACTTTGTGATGAGCTAAAGCAACCAAAGTGTGATAAAACAAGTCTGCTACCTCAGAGGCGATCGCATCTGCATCATCATCCTTACATGCCATCACCACTTCTGCTGATTCTTCTCCAATCTTCTTGAGAATTTTATTATCGCCACCATTCAACAGCTTAGCCGTATAGGAACCTTCTACAGGATTATCTCGGCGATCGCATATTATTTCAAATACCTGAGATAAGGTATCAGCAACTGGTGCAATTTTTTTGCCGTTTACTTGGTGGAAACAGCTTCGTTCTCCTGTATGGCAGGCAATATCGCCCAACTGTTCTACAGTAACCAATAGGGCATCACTGTCACAATCATAACGGAGGGTACGCACTTTCTGTAAATGACCAGAAGTTGCTCCTTTATGCCATAGCTCCTGACGGGAGCGACTCCAGAACCAAGTTTCCCCAGTTTCCAGAGTTTTTTGTAAGGACTCTCGATTCATCCAAGCCATCATTAGCACTGTGCCATCGAGGTAATCTTGAACGATCGCTGGTACTAATCCTTGGTCGTTGTAGCGAATTTCTTCAACTGGGATAGCTTGGCTTAGGGCAGTAGATTGGTTAGCTGACATTCTTTACAAAATACTCGCAAGTAATATTTTCTTATACTATTTGCTTTTATGTCTATCCTGGTGACCCTATTTTGCTGAGCTTACCTAACTCATCGCCACAGTTATGCGAGGATTGTGTAACCTGTCTTCGTTGAGCACCTAGTTGAGGAGTCCAGATGGAAAGCTTAACCTCTCGTATGCAGAGGGTACAATCACCAATTATTCCCATTGTTGGGGAGCTAATTCGTCGCAACCCTGGAACTATCTCTTTAGGACAAGGTGTTGTTTATTATGGTCCTCCCCCAGAAGCGATCGCACTTTTGCCTGAATTCCTTGGTAATTTGAATAATCATAAGTACCAACCTGTTCAGGGAATTGCCCCCTTGTTATCAACAATTGAGGCAAAGTTGCAAGCTTTTAATGGCATCAAGATTAATGGAGAAAACTGCATCGTAGTGACAGCGGGAAGCAACATGGCTTTTATGAATGCGATTCTAGCTATTACCACTCCCGGTGATGAGATTATTATCCAGGTGCCTTATTATTTCAATCATGAAATGGCAATTACAATGGCAAGTTGTCACCCTGTTCTCGTAGCAACAGATGAGAATTACCAGCTACGTCCTCAAGCGATTGCCCAAGCAATTACAGAAAGAACCAAGGCTGTGGTAACAATTTCCCCCAATAATCCCACTGGAGCTGTATATTCTGAAGACGCATTGCAGGAAGTTAATCAAATCTGTCGCGATCGCGGCATTTACCACATTAGTGATGAAGCCTACGAATATTTTACCTACAATGGGGTCAAGCACGTTTCACCAGGAGCATTCCCCCAAAGTAGTGAATACACCATTTCCCTCTACTCCCTTTCCAAAGCCTACGGTTTTGCCAGTTGGCGCATCGGCTATATGGTAATTCCCCAACACCTACTTGGTGCTGTCAAGAAAGTCCAGGATACGATTCTCATTTGTCCCCCAGTAATTTCCCAATATGCAGCATTAGGAGCAATACAAGTAGACGCTGACTACTACAAAGAGCATATCAGTGCGATCACAGCTGTAAGACAGCTAGCACTAAACTCCCTCAATCGCCTCCAAGATTTATGTACGATTGCTCCTGCTGATGGTGCTTTCTATTTTTTCCTCAAGATTCATAGTAAGCTAGGTGCTTTTGAGTTGGTAGAGCAACTAATTGAAGAATATCGGGTAGCGGTGATTCCCGGTACTACCTTTGGTATGGATAATGGCTGTTACTTGCGAGTTGCTTACGGAGCCTTACAACAGGAGACGGCAGCAGAGGGTATGGAGAGATTAGTGAGGGGTTTAGAAACCATATCTACCACCTCAGACTGGTAGTGAGTAATAAGCGCCTGACGACCCAGGCAACAGGCAACAGTTCATCTGGCAACAGGATAAAACACCATGTCTAAAAAGAAGAGCTAAAAACCATGACTAGTCCAAACGACCATCTTCTCAAGCATGACATCTCTACTCAGGATCAATGTCTGGAGGTCAAATCGCCAGCATCCAGAGACCATCGTTGGTATCAAGGTCTCTCACTTCATGTCGATCAAGATATACTCGGAGGACGGATTGTCGCCTACAAGATCCGTTGGTTTAATGGTAAGTGGTCTGGCTGGTTCGTGCCCGGTGTGAATGATATCGACCACAAGTTCAACGATTCCAATTGGCCTGGGAATACTGCAAGGCACAATACAATGCGCAGGAGGTGGTCTTGTTTTTATGACCATGAGCACTTGTACATCATTCATCGCTCAAAGAAGCACGAAGATAGTAGTATAGCGCATCCCTCATCCCAACACAGTAGTAGACCACCTCATCAGCAAACTCCTCATGACAAGAATGATAATTTTCCTCAACCAAGACCAGGTGATGCCGTTTTAGGAGGAGAATACAGCTAATGAGTGTGTATTAGCTTCAGAAGAGTCCCCAAGAGCGTTTCCCGCCCCCAATAAAAGATGAGAAACAAGTCAGCTTCCCTTGGAACCTTCTGACTTCTGCCCTCTGACTTGTAAGTAGGCAACAGGGAACAGGGAAGAATCTACTTTCATCACCTGGTGTTGAAAAAATTTTTTTCATCGGGACTGCCTTCTTTCTCAAGAGCTTCCCAGGAGCGCTTCGCGCCCCCAATTGAATGGGAGAAACACCCGTCAAATTCTCTTCCCTCCTGACTCCTGGCTCCTGACTCCTGACTCCTGTTTCTCGAGAGTATAATTTGATATGAGAAAAGTATTTTGGCTAAGTTTGCTGGTCATTAGTTTGCTATTTGTGCTGTTATTAGGCTTCCGAAACGAAGCAAAAGATACCAACTTTTCAATTGCCCAAACGCTGCCAGAAGACCAACTTAACTATCAGTCTCATCAACTAGATTCAAGTGTAGTTCATACTCTTTTAATTCCTGTTTCTAGTGGCTTTGTCGTAAAAACTGCTTCTTCTGAACAACTTATTCCTTTGGAAAACTTTGCCCAACAGCATCAAGCATTAGCAGTGCTCAACGGCGGTTTTTTTGACCCTAATAACCAAAAAACTACATCTTATATTGTCCAAGAAGGGCAACTAGTAGCAGATCCCCAGCTCAATGAAGGGCTGATGGATAATCCAAACAATGAGCCTTACTTAGATAAAATTCTCAACCGGACAGAATTTCGCCGCTACCGTTGTGATTCAACATTCCGTTATGATATCGCCCTCCACAGCGAAGCCATTCCCCAAGACTGTATCTTAGTTGATGCCTTAGGAGGTGGCCCAGGTTTACTACCGGCGTTGACCTTATTTCAGGAAGGCTTTTTGGATTTTGAAGAGGGGAAAGTTATTCGGGATGCTTTAGGAACTAAACGGCTCAATGCACGTAGCGCAGTGGGCATTACTCGTGAAGGTAATATCCTACTAGTTATGGCAGCTCAAAAACCAGAATTACCCAAAAATAGTGGAGTATCTCTGCCTGAATTGGCTGAATTAATGAAAAGTTTTGGAGTAGAAAAAGCGATGAATTTAGATGGGGGAAGCTCTTCTGCTATGTATTACCAAAGGGAGGCTTTTTATGGCAGAGTTAATCGAGAGGGAAATAGAATAAAGCGACCAATTAAATCTGTTCTGGTTGTTACTCCGTGAACTAATAAAATAGAGTAATAGACCGTGTAGACATCGATTGGAGGATACCGGAGTGACCTTTGATACCCAAGTCAATCTCCAGCCCACAACAGTCAGCTACCAGACGAACCAAAGACTCAGACTGATGGATATTGAGCCAATAGCGGTTGCGATGAGGCTGTAGAGTAGCCTCCTTTTAAAAAACGTCCCACACTACGGGGCGAAATTTCGGAGACGATACCTCTTTTGACTGCTTCATCTGCCAGTTCCGCACAACTCCAGTGACTCACTGGACGACCCGACTTAGAAGGGCTTTCACAAGCCAGCGCGACAATTTGGATTACTTGTTCGGTGCTGAAGGTTGCCGGAGTTCCAGGGCGTTCCGAGTCTTGGAGGACTGCTGTTATCAGTTGCGTCAACTGTTTATCGTTAAGTCCCTTGGCTTCGGCAGCCATCAAACTCTCAGCAGCACTTTCCCAACGCTTGCGCCATAACCGTATAGTAGTTCGACTCGTATGCAACGCGACCGAGAGCTGGGTGTTATTTATCCCCTTGGTAGTTGCCAAGATAAGTTTCAACCAAACCTTGGCAACTGGTGGGACGGCGCACTATCTGTTCGAGAATCCGCTGCTGCCTGGGAGTCAGAGTAATAGGAGATGCTTGCGGGTAAGCCATGTCAATAGAAAGTTCTTGATGAATAAGCGACTCACGGTGAGCGCGTCTTATCTCTTTTTTACCACCCCAAGGGGTGGTCAGTTACTTCCGCTGCGCTGCACTAGCTTGCCCTTGAGCCTTAACTAAATGCCATTTGGTTCAGTTGAAGAGTCCAATAATCTGCAATAATTTGCTGCAACAGATAAATACCCAACCGAGTAAAAAGACACTATGACCCAGTCTTACCGCATTACCCTACTTCCTGGCGATGGCATTGGTCCGGAAATTATGGCAGTAGCAGTAGCAGTATTGAAACAAATCGGACAACAACTTAACCTCCGATGGGAATTCACCGAAGCTCTGATAGGAGGTGCAGCAATTGATGCGACTAGCGAACCCCTACCCGCTGAAACTCTAGAAGCATGTCGCAATAGTGATAGTGTTTTACTCGCAGCTATTGGAGGTTACAAGTGGGATAATCTCCCACGCCATCAGCGTCCAGAAACTGGATTGTTAGGATTAAGGGCAGGATTGGGCTTATTTGCTAATTTACGACCAGCTACTATCTTTCCTCAACTAATTGATGCTTCTAGCTTAAAACGAGAAGTGGTTGAGGGAGTGGATATTATGGTAGTCCGAGAACTGACTGGTGGTGTCTATTTTGGTCAGCCTAAAGGTATCTTTACCACGGAAACAGGTCAGAAGCGAGGCGTTAATACGATGGCTTATACCGAAGCCGAAATAGACAGAATTGGTAAGGTAGCCTTTGAAACGGCTCAGAAACGGAGTGGTAAACTCTGTTCTGTCGATAAGGCAAATGTCTTGGATGTCTCACAATTGTGGCGCGATCGCATCACTCAAATGGCATTAACATATCCGGATATTGAGCTTTCCCACCTGTATGTTGATAATGCCGCCATGCAACTTTTAAGGGCACCCAAGCAGTTTGATACGATTGTTACTGGTAATCTTTTCGGAGATATTCTCTCTGATGCTGCAGCAATGCTCACCGGCAGTATCGGCATGCTACCATCGGCTAGCTTGGGAGAAAATGGTCCTGGTGTATTTGAGCCAGTCCACGGTTCAGCACCAGATATTGCTGGTCAAGATAAAGCTAACCCCTTAGCTCAAGTTTTAAGTGCAGCAATGATGCTACGCTATGGTTTAAACCAACCTCAAGCAGCTGATCGCATTGAGCAGGCAGTACTAAAAGTTCTAGAGCAAGGCGATCGTACTGGGGATATAATGTCGCCAGGTATGAACCAACTCGGCTGTAAAGCAATGGGAAAGGCTCTGATTGAGGTACTATCACATGGCTAATTTTGCCAGGGCAGAACATTAATACAACTTTCCCCCTTGCTGTAATGGCGCTGGTGGATTAAAGTCAACCTGGAATAATAGGGATAGGCAGCTGGTGTACACATCAAGGCAACAACAAGACAACTACACAGAGCAGATGGATCTACAGATGCTGCTAGACCCTAACATCCTCAGAGCAGCTAGACAGATCTATCGCGTTTATTATGAAGTTCATCCAGAAGTCACACACCGTCCTTATGGTGTGGCTATAGATCGATTTACCCATCGAGGCAAGCTAATTTTTAAGGGGAAACCCATCCTTTTACCTCAGGAATGTTTTGTGCCTTTTAGTCAACTTGAGGCAGAAATTTATTAGTAATTGGGGAATTGGGAATTGGGAATTGGGAATTGGGAATTGAGAATAATAAGCAAGTTGTACACCAGTAATGCTGAACTACAACCTACCCTAACACCATAATCAAACCGGCTACCAACTTAAGGCGGGACAAAAGTAGGAGAGATTAGGGATTTTGTTCGCGATTTAATTGCGCGAACAAAGACCAGTTTTTATTCTGCCCCTTGACCAACAGGTGACACTGATGAGTCATATAAGTCTGACCAACTTTCTTTGAGAGCGTCTATCGCCTTGGATAGCTCTTCAATTTGAACTCTTCTGACTACTTGAATCACTCCCTCGACATGAGCAGCAGAGCCTGCGGAGCCAAGATGTTTGTATCGAGAATGCTTGAGGGGATCTTGTGCTTTGGGAAAAATTGGTTCAGCTGCCTGTAACTTGTAGTACCAGTAAGCTTTTTGTTTACCTCTGGCTTGGTAACGGGCTACACAGCAGCCTTTGGGAGCTACTTCTCCCTCTTGGTATATTTGGTCGATACGGGCTTCTAGAGCTGCGATGGCAGTTTGTAATCGCTCAGCTCTGGCTATCTTTTCTTGTGGTTTGTTTTGTGGTTGGTGGTGAGATGGGGAAGGCATCACCGGAAAGATTAACGGGCTGTGTGAAATATAATTCTAGCATTGTTCGCGAATTATTTTCGCGAACAATGCCCTCTTTGTCTTTGTTATCCAAGGAGGGATTGGTTGTCAGAGACTTTCTCAATTCTTTCATCTACTACGTTTACAGCGTCACATAGGAGTTTCACCGACAGCACTACGCAGTTTACGCGCTCAAATGGAGTCAGTCATCATTGACTATCAAAAACAACAGCATGAATTGATACGAGATATCTCATCGAATGTCGAAGTTTGTGCGGCGGCAGATGAAACCTTTTTTGACCAAGTTATTCTGGTTATGCTCGATTTACCCAGTGGCTATATTTTCGTCGAAGAGAGAACTGAAAATTGCCAGTATGAGACTTGGAAGCAACGAGTAAGACTCGCTTTGAAACCATTAGGGAAAGAAAGTCAAATATTTGGTGAGTGACCGAGCCAAATGTGGTTGAGTGGGTCAAAGAGCATTTACTTCCAGTGGTCTATTGGCAACAACAAGTTCAGCGTACCAAAAATCCCGACTTGAGAAAGAATTATCAAGCAGCTTACTTGAGAGCCGACAAGCTTCTTTCTCAACATCCAGTTACAACCAGCTTGTGCCTGTCAGATAGAGAACATTGGTTAATTGGGCAATTTGGATGGTCAGTAAGTTCCAACGCTCTTCCTCTGCCGCACAGAGATTATTTGGTAGAGAATTTCCTGATTTATTTGATTATCTTGTTGAACATATCGGTGAGTTCCCTCAACCGAGGAAGTCGAGAAAATCATCCCAGCCTGCAATTTTTACCCTGCCTACTGTCCCGCCTTAAGTTGGTAGCCGTGACAAGTTAAGGCAAAATCGTCGTTGTCAAGGGAATGGAGAATGGAGAATGGAGAATGAAGAATATAGATTTTTTTGTCCAAAGTCCAATTCCATATATAGGTTTTTTTGAGCCTTCAAACGCTATATATGGGAGTTGACAAAATGCACGACCCTTTAATTTGTCACCATTGGGCAATAGGCAATACGCAACAGGCAACAGGGAAGAGGATTTGATAGCAAATCCTGGTTAGCTACCCCCATTTTAGAAAAACCGTAGAAACCTTGTAGAGACGTGCCTGCCCAAGGGTGCCCGTAGGGCTGTTGGCACGTCTCTACAATCTGGGTATAACGGGTTTATGTGTGCCGGATTCGGTATTATGTCATCTTGAGCTACACATAGTTCATCTTCTTAGGATTTACGACGTCCCCAACGATGAACCAGGAATGATCCACCCAAAGCTAAAAGCGCAGTGGTGGCTCCAGGTTCAGGAACACTCTTACCTCCATTGAGATAGAATTGCGTTCTGGCAAACACTTCATTTCCGACTTGTCGTCCTAAAGCCCGACCATTGATATCTCCCTCATCGAAGTGAATTCCGCCATAGAGACGAGAAATACCTGCTTCATCAGCTGCTTGAGAAAAAGTTGACCAGGATAAAGAGACTTCGCTTGTCGGAGTAGTACCTGGCTCAAAGCGAGATTCTCCCTCTTGAAAAGTAACGCCAAGTCCGTGGGTACCATCTCCCAAAATAAAATCATCGCTGCCGGTGAACTGTTTTAGTACTTCAGCAGCTGCTGCACTAAAGGCACTATGCCCTGAAGTATACTCTGGGAAAGGTGGAGAAGGGTCGCCTCCTGGAGTTTGGTAGGTGAGAAAATCAGTCGCTAAAATTGTCTGGGTACCTTGTCCTGGACCAGCCCAAGCCCTGATTTCACAATCACCATTAGCATTTTCTGTACCGATCAAACATAAACGACCTAATTCGCGAATTGCCCTAACTGGACGGACATAATCATAAAAGTATTTTGCTTCCCAAGTGGCAATTCCAGCATCAAAGACAGCGTTGCCTAGGTTAAAAAATAGAGGGATATCATTATCAAGATCCGGATTATCCATTTCAGTCACTTTCTGACCAAAGAACATCCAAGTTCCTGGAGGGAAAGGAGTTTGGGAAGGATCTTCCCAAAATTCTGCGATCAATTTTCGCCTTTCTCCCTCAGTTTGACCACCAGGCAAGGTGTCAGCTTCTGGTGAACTAAGGCTGGCACTATACTCGATCACTTCCTCAGCTTGAGCAATAAATTCAGGATTTATATCAACGCCAATCAGAGCTTTGCTAATGTCAACTACCGTATTGTCAGACCGGGTGATAGTCCCAGCTGCTAGATCAGCTGTGGCATTAGGATCTAAGAGAAACGCTTGAGGAGCTGATGGTCGAAATTGACTACCTGAGCTCAGACTAAAAGGAGTAACGCTTCCCCAGTGAGGTGTTAGAGCCGACTGAACTCTCTGATGGTTGGGGTCTCCTGGTGGGCTATCAATGGGCACATTTTCTGATGTCCATCTATCCATATCCACAATACTGCTAGGAATATTGTTAGCAGTATTGGTCGCAATGAAACCACTTGTATCTGAATAGGGATTACCATTGCTGTTAGGATCATTTCCTAACTGGTTAGAACCATCGTTATGACGGAAATCTAACAGTGCATTGGCCATGCTAAGACCAATATTGGCTGAGGCCGTAGTGGCATTATCTGGATCAAACCCCAAACTCGTCATCCGATTGCGGAAGGAATCGACGAGGGTAGTTTGAGGAAACAGGTCAGAAAGAACGGTAAACGCTGCATAACTGACGGCCTCTGATTTATTGGCATCAGTATTATCACTAGCTGACTGTTGTAGGGTATCACCTAGCAAGGTACTAGTTGGCAATAGTTCGTAGGCAGACCAAGCATCGTACATAGCCGTTCCCAAAATGCCATAGGCACGGGAAGCACCTGTAGGACCTAATGCAGAACCTGTTGGTGTACTGACGGCTAAGAGAGCTTCACTAATCCATTGACTAGCAACACTCTGTTTATTGGGATCTAGGGGAATTTCAGTAATTGCTGTTTGTGCTTTAGCTGGTAAGCCAAAGAAAACGCTAGTAACAACTAAACTACTAGGTAATAATGCTGCGGTGATAGTTCTTTTTGTCTGAGATAATAGATGCTGTCTCATTAAATAGATCTCACTAAGGTAGTTAGCTTAAGGAAGCATATATCAATTTATAAGGCTTACACAAGAGCTCAATCAAGGCTAGCAATAGACCATAAAATAGGACAATGTATAGCAGTTAGTTAAGGCTGAAATTCAAGTCCAGAAAGAAAAATAGGTGCATTTAAAACCTCTTTAAATGTAGATACATGAGAAGGTTTGGTGGGAATCTCCGTTGAAATATTTACAGTAACTTTATCTAAAAGCTGAGTACTTTACAAAAACTTTATACACGGTATGTCCATGGCTAATTTTGGGGACGAGTGGCGCACCGCCCCCTACGAATGGAAGAAATACTCCCTATTCCCTATTACCTATTCCCTATTCCTTATTACCTATTCCCCTATTCCCTTGTTTCTTAAAAGAACTGCAAGGCATAAAAAAGACAGAAGAATTAGCAAGCATATTTCGCGAACAACTGCTCACAATAAGAATATTCTATTTGTCAATTCGATGAGCGTAATATTTACGCCAAATATCTATGGTAAACTGGTGATTAAATCTACCACAACTTTCATCTTTCCACTTACGTTGCTCTTGGGAAGATATGGGAGATTTTTGAGCTTTCTCAATCAAGTTTCTAAAGTTTATCTATCTAGTATCCAAATTCTCTTCAAACTTAGTTAAAGTAAACTGAATAATTTTTGGTAACATGCGACTATTTTTTGGTCGCCATTTTCCTGTCAATGGCAACGTCAAAATTCGTTGTCTCATACTAATTGACCATAATAATTATCTCAGGTAATGAGAACTGGTGTCAATAATGTAACGAAATTGAGAAAATATCTGGTCATCTTCGAGCTTGTTTAGCTCTGAAGAAGCAAGGCAGGAGGCAGGGGGCAGGAGGGAAGAGGATTTCACCTTGTTTCTTCCATTCATAGCGGCTGCCGCCGCGCCCATCGGGCGCTTCTGTCAAACCAGTTTCATCAGAGCCAAGCTTGAGATTGTTGCAAAACCGCTAAATCCAGCTGAGATAATCTTTGGTAGCCTTGAACAATCACACCTTTACCTCGAAGAAAACCAGTGTTGGCACCAGGACAAATATAGCTCAAATTTTCAGGTGTGAAGCGCTCTATTAGGGACTTGACATTCCGAATCTGCCTATACCAGTGAAAAGTTTTTGATGTTCTTAAGGGTATTGGTTCCCCTTGTTGATTAGGGAGTAAATGACGTCCAGAAAAGAGAATACCACCCAAACTACTGTAGTAAAGACAAGAAGAACCAGGAGAGTGACCGGGAGTCCAAATGGCACAACAGCTATCAAAGAAGGTAAACTCATGTTGAAAGGATGTCACATCCAAACCAGGCAGTAGGTAAGCTTCTTGTTCTTGAATAAAGATTTGGCAGCCAAAAGTATCCTGAATTTCCCGCGCTCTACCAATGCCTCCTCTATGGGTAAGGAAAAGTGACGATACTCCCCCTTGCTCCCGTAAAAATTGTTCGTTGGTTTTATTCCAAGCTGGACAATCAATCAGGACATTAAGTGCATTTTCTACAATAAAATAAGCTGTGCTACCTAAAGTATCACGATTGGGTGGAAATGCAAAAATGTTACTGAGGATAGGTCGTGGTGTTTTAATTGCAGCTGCTCGCTGGTTTAAAGGTGAGCTTTGAGAGGGAACAAAGTTGTTCTCTTTTGAGGAATCGAATTGCACAATACTAGTAGGTTTGTAGTTTATAGCACATCAGACGGAATGTCATCCGATCGCTCCTTTACACGAATTAATTTTGCTCTATAGTTATGGAACTCTCGTTGCTCCTTATTTTAGTGGGTTTGCTACTAGGTCTGATCACCTACTTCACTGTCAAAAGCAGTGTTGCTAGCATCACTCGGACACCAGTCTGGCTCTTATGGCTAGTAATGATGACGCCACCACTAGTTTTGAGTGGTTGGACTTTGCTCTACAACAAGCTACCGCCACTAGATGTGATGCTCGGTACGATTGTAATCTGTCCATTGTTATACTGGTTGCTGATTCAGTGGGGGCGTCGAGAGCCTAAAGATTTAGGGGCAAAAGAGAACCCAATTCAAAGTTCACTCCCAGATACTCAACCAACAGAGCAATCTGTAGTTGAGGACCCAAAACTGCGTCCCATTAATAAACAAGAAGAAACTGAGCTCAGAAATTGTTTCCCCTGGGGAGTCTATTATCTCCAGAATGTTGAGTATAGACCTCAAGCAGTCTTATGTCGTGGGAAGCTACGCACCAACCCCGAAACAGCATACCAGACGGTGCGTAAAAATATTGAGGCAGAATTTGGCGATCGCTTCTTTTTAATCTTTCAAGAAAGCCTCAATGGTAAACCCTTCTTTGCTCTGGTTCCCAATCCCCAGGCACAGCCGACAGAAGAACTTGAGTCTCAATCAATGACACGACCAGGTTTAGCCTTGGGGTTGCTATTGATTACCTTGTTTACCACTACCGTAGTCGGAGCAAAGCTAGCTGGGGTAGATGGAGAATCTTTACAATCTACCCCAGCAATTCTACAACAAGGACTACCTTATGCCATTTCCCTGATCGCAATTCTTGGTATTCATGAATTGGGCCATTATCTGGCGGCAATATACTATAAGATACGCACGACGCTACCCTATTGTATCCCCATACCCTTTTTACCTGGTACATTGGGAGCATTCATTCAGATGCGATCGCCTGTGCCTCACCGTAAAGCCTTATTTGATATCGGTATTGCTGGTCCTCTAGCAGGTTTTATTGTGACTATACCACTCCTGCTCTGGGGACTATCTCATTCCCAGGTGGTTGAGCTTACTGAGGAATCTAGGCTGTGGACGTTTGAATCCCTTAATCCCAGATTCTCCTTTTTGCTAACCTTACTAAGTAAGTTGGCATTAGGTTCTCAATTAACGCCAGAGATGGCAATCCATCTTCATCCTGTCGCCATAGCTGCTTACATTGGTTTGGTAGTAACAGCCTTTAATTTAATGCCTGTAGGTCAACTTGATGGTGGTCATATTGTCCATGCTATGTTGGGACAAAGAACTGCTGTGGTGATCGGGCAGGTTACCCGATTCTTGATGCTGTTATTGGTCTTGCTAGAGAGGGATTTGCTTATTTGGGCAGTTATCTTATTATTTATGCCAGTAGCAGATGAACCTGCTCTCAACGATGTCTCTGAACTTGACAACCGGCGTGATGCCTTGGGATTTCTGGCTCTGGTGATTTTAGTGAGTATTGTTTTACCACCACCAGGTACAATTACCCAAATGTTAAATATTTGATAGGTGAGCAAGATGTGGGGACACGGGGACACACAGACATACAGACAGAGGCAACTGTCGGGTAGTTAATTAGCTGTGACCAAATAAAAAAACACTGGTTAGACTAGATACAACCCGCTCTGGGGTTATCCACCCTTTGTCTGCCCCAACCTCATAGAGCCAAGGATTTTTAATATGTCTAAAGGTAAAGCCTCTCAATTCCCTCAGCACCGACCCAATTTACCAAATATTGACGCCAGTAGAGACTCTTGGGAAACTTCAGAATTCGATGTGGTTCATTGGTTAATTGTTGAAGACAACAAAGGAGAAAGAAGATATCCTTTGGGAGGAAAGGTATATTCCATTGGCAGAGACTCAAGCTCTGATATCCATTTATGTTCAATGTTTGTTTCTCGCCGACACGCAACTCTGGTGCGACAAAAACGAAGAGACGGCAGTTGCAACTACCAGATTGTTGATGGTGATCTTGAAGGCAAGCTCAGTGCCAATGGTATCTTGATTAATGGTCGCAAACTTCCAGCTCCTAATCTCAAAAATAAACTCTCAGCCCAAAATCTCAAACATCAGGATAAAATTGTTTTCGGGGCTGGAGTGAGTGCAATCTATCACCAGCTAGACAGACCAAACAAACCAATAGATAACCAAATTGGGTCATTAGATCCATTGGATGATATTACCTTAATTGACCCTGGCATGATTGATTTAGAAGAGTAAAAGGCAGGAGGCAGAAGGCAGGAGGGAAGAAACCTTGTAGAGTAAGCTTTTTAACCTTTCCCCTTTCCCCAATTCCTAGTTTACAATGCCAAAGTTGAGCAGTATTAGGGTAGGGGGCAAATAATGGAGCAACAGATAATTGAAGTAATCGGTGGTGGACTTGCTGGTACAGAAGCTGCATGGCAGATTGCCCAGGCAGGGATACCAGTGATCTTGCACGAGATGCGACCGATGCGCCTTTCTCCTGCTCATCATACTGGAGAATTAGCAGAACTCGTCTGTAGTAATTCCTTTGGCGCTCAATCAAGCGATCGCGCGGCAGGTTTGTTGCATGCTGAACTGCGGCGTCTGGGTTCGATCATTATCAGTAAGGCAGATGAACATGCGGTTCCTGCTGGGGGAGCCTTGGCGGTAGATAGAGCAGTATTTAGCCAAGAATTGACACAAACTCTTGCCAGTCACCCCCTGATTGAGTTGCGTCGAGGGGAATGTGCGGCACTTCCCCCTGAAGGTGTAGTTGTCCTCACCACAGGTCCTCTAACTAGTCCGGCTTTAGCTGAAGACTTGCAGCGTTTTACTAGTATGGAATACTTTAGCTTCTTTGACGCTGCTAGTCCGATTGTTGTCGGGGAATCAATTAATCGTGAGATTGCTTTTATGGCTTCTCGCTATGATAAAGGAGAAGCAGCTTATCTCAACTGTCCCATGAATCGGGAGCAGTATCTGCATTTTTGGCAGGAACTCTGTGCAGCTGAAAAAACAGAACTGAAGGATTTTGAGCAAGAAACCGCCAAATTTTTTGAAGGCTGTTTGCCTATTGAAGAGATGGGGCGGCGAGGGGAAGATACAATGCGCTATGGACCTTTGAAGCCGGTGGGATTATTTGATACTCGTCAGGGAGACTACCGTGCTCCAGAAAATCAAAGCAAACGCCCCTATGCTGTGGTGCAGCTGCGGCAGGAAGATAAGGCAGGTCAACTATGGAATATGGTAGGATTCCAAACGAATTTGCGCTGGGGTGAGCAGAAACGGGTTTTTAGACTAATTCCGGGATTAGAAGAGGCAGAATTTGTGCGGATGGGGGTAATGCACTGCAATACTTTTCTCAATGCTCCCCAGCTATTACAAGCAACTCTGCAATTTAACCAGCGTCCTAGTTTGCTGGCAGCAGGTCAATTAGTAGGAACCGAAGGCTATACAGCAGCTGCTGCTGGAGGATGGCTGGCGGGTACCAATGCGGCACGGCTGGTATTGGGATTAGAACCAGTAACTTTACCAACCACCACTATGATGGGAGCACTATTTGAGTTCATCAGTTCTGCTTCACCCAAGCACTTCCAACCGATGCCACCCAATTTCGGTATCTTACCCCAGTTATCAGTGCGGATCAAAAATAAGCGAGAACGATATGGAGCTTACCGCGATCGGGCTCTTACAGAACTTGACAATTGGATAAAAAAGAGGGGGCAAATGGCTCCCTCTCTTACCTACTTCTAAAGGCATTGTTGAGTGTGCTAACTTTGAACACGCTTAATAATTTAGTCTGAATGTTCTAGTAAGCTAGACCCATACTGCGAGTAGTTTCACCCCCTAGATAAACTCGGACACTCAAGAAATCTGTAGGACAGGCTGTTTCGCAACGCTTGCAACCGATACAGTCTTCTGTGCGAGGAGATGAGGCAATCTGAGCTGCTTTGCAGCCATCCCAGGGCACCATCTCCAGTACGTCTAGAGGGCAAGCTCGAACGCATTGTGTGCAACCAATGCAGGTATCATAAATTTTGACGCGATGAGACATTGAATAACGACTCCAAACTAAAGTTGTCCACTATTAAGTGAAACTTTTATGCTCAAGGGTTAGTTTACCGCAGGGGTTTCATCCTCTTAAGCAAAAGGCTACATAACTTTAAATTCTGTAATACCTCATTGACAACTCCCGTCTCTAAAAGCAAGGGATTCTTCCTTTCATCCCGTCTCTAAAAGTGATAGTCTTCTGGCGACTCCTAGATAATATCGGGGTGTGAAAATAAAATTGCTACCAAATAAGTTGAGCAGAGGTATTATGTCTAAAGCTCCAGTTCTAGACAAACTTATCAAAAACGTGCGCGTGGTTCGTCCCCATCAGCAGTCTGTTGAACCCCTTGATTTGGGCATCAAAGATGGGAAATTTGCTCAAATTGCGCCCAATATTAGTCCCAACCAGGCAAAAGATGTGATTGATGCCCATAATCTGCTGGGTTTTCCTGGTGTCGTCGATGCCCATATGCACATCGGTATTTATCAACCCCTCAACCAAGACGCTGTGACGGAAAGCAAGGCTGCTGCGATGGGCGGTGTTACCACTAGTTTAAACTACATCCGCACGGGTCAGTATTACCTAAATAAAGGAGGTTCTTACCAAGGTTTCTTCCCAGAAGTGTTGGCTCTCTCACAAGGCAATTTTTTTGTCGATTACAGCTATCATATTGCACCAATCAGTAGTAGTCATATCGGAGAGATGCAGCTGCTCTTCAATGAATACGGCGTCTCATCGTTCAAAATTTTTATGTTCTATGGTGGCTACGGTCTTCATGGTCTTTCAGACCAGCAAAACCTCTTCTTGATGATTAACAAAGACGAACGCTACGATTTTGCCCATTTTGAATTTATCATGCGGAGCTTAACCCAATTGAGGGAAGCTCACCCAGAAGCCAAGGATTACCTCAGCCTCAGCCTGCACTGTGAAGTTGCAGAAATCTTGAGCGCTTATACCAAAATTGTCGAGCAAGATAGTACACTAACTGGTCTAAAAGCCTACAGCGCAGCTCGTCCTCCTCATTCTGAAGGATTAGCAATTTGTATTGCTTCCTATCTTGCTGATGAAACGAACTGTCTCAACATCAATTTGCTGCACTTGAGTTCCCGCAAAGCACTTGAAGCTGCCCTAATTATGCAGACTGCTTTTCCTCAGATCAACTTCCGACGGGAAGTAACTGTCGGACATCTACTACTAGATGTGAATACCCCTGCTGCTGCCCATGCTAAAGTAAACCCACCTATCCGTCCCCGTGAAGATGTGGAATATTTATGGCAAGCAGTACTCAACCAGCAGATAGATTGGATTGTTAGTGATCATGCTTGTTGTTCAGCTGAAAAGAAGGTAAGTAGGAAATACCCGGACAATATCTGGTTGGCGAAAGCTGGTTTTGGTGGCACAGAATACCTGCTTTCTGGTGTGTTTAGTGAGGGTAGTAAGCAGGGTATGTCCTATAATCATATGGCTCAGTTGTTGTCCTGGAATCCAGCTCAGCGCTTTGGCTTACTAGAGAAGGGGGATATTGCTGTTGGTTATGATGCAGATTTGGTGCTGTTAGATCCCAACGAAACTTTTGTTGTTCGTGCCACTGAGTCGGAGTCGCAACAGGGATATACTCCCTTTGAAGGTGTGGAGTTAACTGGACGAGTTAAGAGTACTTTCTTACGAGGTAATCTGATTTATGATCAAGGGCAGGTTCTTGGCTTGCCTAGTGGGCGCTATTTAAAACGACCCTATGGAAAAATCCAGAAAGCTTCAGATTAATAGAAACATTAGAGCGTCGAGTCGTGTCATTATATTTAGATCATCAAGTCCGTCAACTAAGTAGGTAGGCGGAAATAAACCGAACTATGTTAAGGAAAGTAAATAAAATTCAAACCCTTACCAATGACCAATGACCAATGACGACACTCAACAATTAATTTTAATATTGCCGACCTACTTATGAATTATCTAAAAATTACTTTGACTTCTCTCATACTCGTTCTCTTAAATTTTATGGGTGAAATCTATGATGCTCAAAACTCAGTCCAGGCACAACAGATTAACAGGGAAGTCGCAGGAACACTGGTGGAAATAAAAGGTTCAGTGAGGGTTAAACGTTCCTCACATAACCGATATACTCCAATACAAGTTGGAGCTGAACTATATTATGACGATTTACTGTTGACTAGTCGCTCAACTAGAGCAATTGTTCGCTGTTCTAGTAATGGACAAACCTGGAGAGTACCACCTGGTATAGTATCTGGTATTGCCAATGGATGTCCCAGAAAAAATCAAAATATCCTTTCTCCTCGATAAGGAAAAAGCATAGATACTTAAAAACTCCGTATTTCTTTTCCCTGTTCCCTGTTCCCTCCTATTGCCACCAGACTGTTTCCGACTTATTCAGCAAGCCCTAATTAGCAGATTGATTGTTATATTGGTTAATTTTTTTCTGAGCAATTCCCAGCCACATATCCTGATCAATATCGAGACGAGAAGCATATTGAACACAATTCTCAAATGTAGTAATTATTTGTTGGATTTTAGCTGAAAAATCTGCCTCAGAAGTTAATTTTATTTCTTGTTCTATAACTTGACCTAGTAAACAGTAAGCAGGAGCCGATTCTTGATCTAGATCAATAGCTTCTTCAAGGTGAGTTTTAGCCTCTTCATAGCGAGCTTGATTTAGTCTAGCCCACCCTAAATTTTTGAGTAGAGAGTATTTTAATTGTTTCCATTCTGGCTTGGTATCAGAAGCCTCTATCTTGTGTATTTTTTCTAAATTTTTTAACAAAATAGCAACAGCTTCAGCATTTTTATCACTTTTAATATATAGCCTTGCTAAGTTATTATTCGCTTCAATCATACCACTGATTCCAGCAATAGTATATTCTTTGATTGCCATATCTTCCTGAGACAAATCTTCAAAGACTAAGCCCAGATGATACCTTGCTGCTGCATAATCTTGATTCAGTCCAATTGCTCTTTCATAGTTTCTTTTAGCACTAATTAAAGCGTCTTCTTGATAATGTTTCAGGCCTTGGTTATTATAAAATTCCGCTACTTTTGGCAAGGCGAGAAAAATCAATAGTAAAATTAAACAAAAACCAAAAGAAACAAATAATCTAGTTTCTTGGTGAAATTTAATAGGAATATTAATATAGTTAAACACTTTATCAAGAACTTTTCTTCCTTGTTCACTAAAAATAACACCACTTATCGCTGTTACGACCGAAGTCTGAACAGTAACAACTATGGCCGCAATAGCATCTGGTTCACCACTTAAAAATCCAGTAGTAACGTCAAACATTAAAACCAAAGAAATTCCCAGAAAAATTATTGATAAAAAATTCCACAATTTATCATATTTGTCCCACCAACTGACAGGAGAATCCCTAGTGAAACTAAGCCACCACCACCAAGCATTTTCACTGGGATGAAAACTTTTTCTGGATTTGGGCAAATCAATCACTTTGTTGATTGTCTCTGACAATTTCTCTAAGCGACTATCCAAATCAACTAAAAGATAAGGTCTTTCTAACTTTTCTGGAGTACCATCAATTAGTAAAACTAGGATAATATCTCGAGCAGTTAAAAGGGCAAAAATTTGTTCTTTTGATGGCAAAGACTGATTTTGATTAACTATTTTTTCAATGGTTTGAAGTTTTTCTTGATAATCTAAAACTGCTTCTTCTAATCGCTGACCAGACATTTCAACCTATTACCTTACTTTCATAATTTGGTTCTTCCTTCCTTGTCTACTTTCCTTCCTTGTCCTCCTTGTCTCACCTCCACCAGCATCTTAATTCTAAAAAACCTACTTTTGTGAGTCCCCCATCTCCCCAAAGATGGTAAGGTGAGAAAAAGCCATCTTCCCTGCTTATGTTTCAGCGTTGCCTAATCTGCACCGATTTTTCTGACGGTTTGTATCGGCTGGTAGAGTTTGTACCCAGTTTGGCTGCTAGTGGCATCAAGCAAATCATTTTCCTCTATTGTGTCCCCTTGTGGGAAGAGGGAGAAATTCCTCGTATAGATGAAGAAGGGATAGCAGCAGCACGCGATCGCTTACAAGTAGCTACACAAAATATACCTGAGGGTGTGGAAGTTTTCATCGAAACACCTTCAGGGCGTCCCATAGAGCAAATTCCCAAAGCAGCTAAACACTATCAAGTCGATGTCATCCTCACAGGAATGCCAATTCGGAGTTTATTGCAGGAAAAGCTCTTTGGTAGTACAACAGCGGCTCTAGCAAGAGAAGCTGGGACACCCTTACTCATTCTACGACCCCAACTTCTTTCTACTTACACCTGCGAGGAATTAGATTTGCGCTGTCGGCATCTGTTCCGGTATTTACTGATTCCCTACGACGGCAGCCATGCTTCCCAATATCTCGTGCAGCAACTCACTGCATGTATCAGCACAACGCCAGACAATGCACTCAAACAATGTACCCTGATGTCGGTTGTTAGTGAGGGAGGACGTAAAGAGTTAAAAAAGGATATTCAGTTACAGCAAACTCAAGCACAACTAGAACCAGTAAAAGCTGAGTTGGAACACCTAGGCTTGCAGGTAGATACAGAAGTGCGAGCAGGAAACCCCTATGTAGAGATTTTGGATGCTGCTATGGTATTCGATATCAGTGCGATCGCAATTTCCTCTGATCACTTAGGCAAGTTGATTGAATGGCCAGTGCGTAGTTTTGCTGGTGAGTTGATGCGCCGCAGCTGGCATCCAGTTCTGTTTTTCCCGCCAGGACAAGAATAGTCATTGGTCATTGGTCATTGGTCATTAGTCATTGGTCATTGGTCATTACTCACCTATGTGGAGGAAGAAGAGGATGCCACAGACGAATGACGCAGTAAAAATAGTAGTGTTGAGTAAAATCTAATTCTAAATTCTAGACGTCTAATGAGAAATCAGCTACTCACCCGCAGTTTGTAGGACAGTTGCATACACTTGACTACTTACCCAAAAATCTGCCTCTTCAATCAACTCATCGATTACGGGTTTAACAGCTTCAATCAAACCATTGCGTTTAGCTTGCAATAAAACACCCAGTAGTCCAGTAACACTCAGTCCATAATTTGCAGCCAATGCTCTACCACGACGCTCATCCATCAACAGCAAGTCAGCTTTGAGTTCGAGTGCCAAAATGATTGCCTCAGCTTCACCAAGATCAATGGCATCTTGGTTGGTTTGAATGTCTACAACACTTTGAGGATTAGCCACTGTTTGAGTTTGAATCCAAGGGAGAGTCTGTACTTCAACTGCACCAGGAACAAACTTATCCACAGCCACCATTTCCGTATAAACAGCTACAGGTATAACAATGTTTGTATAAAGTTGGCGCAAAAGATCCAATTGACCAATAGCAGCGAGGTTCGTAATGGGTGAGGTATCACTGACGACAATCACAGCAAGCCCAGTGACTGTAGCATGTTAACATCCGATTGAAAATCTTCTACATCGTAGTTGAGATTAACTCCCCGTTGAGCCAATTCATGTTGGAACTCAATAACCGTTAGCCCAGTCCAGGCACGAACTTTGCCACTGCTAATTTTTTGCTGCTTATACAGCATTATGGCAATTTCTAGCTCTAATTGCTCCTCAGTCATCTTGGTTGCCTTGAAGATGTCGTCAGGAATTACAACACTCATCAGTTTCTGTTGAAGGAATTGACTATTCTAATCTCAGGATAAGCGATCGTGAGCAGTGCGATCGCCTCCAGCAACAGGGAACTTGCCAAGGTCAAATATTCTTCGCTCCTGACTCCTGACTCCTAGCTCCTGAACTCCTGTTTTTTCGTTCACTCTCGATAATTTCTGTAACCATTACTTTAACTTGACCTTCCTCTAACTGAATCTGTAGTTCCTCTCCTGGAACTAAATCAGTAGCTTGCCGAACAATCTTGCCGTCTAGCGATCGTACTAGTGCATAACCTCTTTTGAGAACATGGTTGGGGTCAAGAGTAGCTAGTTTTTGCTGTAGTAGTTGGCAGTGGTGGGTAGCTTGATTAAGATGCCCAGAAGTTACCTGAATTAGTTGTTGACGCTTCCAAGCGATCGCTTGTTTTTCCTGTTGTAATTGTCTCTCAATTGGTAGCAGCTGCAAGCGCTCTTTCAACTGTTGTAGCTGAGTCATAGATAATGCAAGAACTTGTGTTACTACCTCCTTGAGAGCAAGTTGCCGCTGCTGATGCTCGGCAAGCAAATTCATCAGTTCTGGTACTGCTAGTTCTGCCGCTGCAGTAGGAGTGTGCGCATATTGATCAGCCACCAAATCTGCTAGGGATTCATCTCGTTGATGACCAATTCCTGTCACTATGGGAATTGAACATTGAGCGATCGCTCGCACTACCCGTTCATCATTAAAGCCAACCAAATCTTCCGATGCTCCACCTCCTCGTGCTAGGATTACAAGCTCTGCTCTTCCATCTCGCTCAACCCGCTCAATTGCCTTGACAATCGATGTTGGGGCCAATTTTCCCTGCACTTGAGCTGGTGATAACAAAACCTGCAAACCAGGATACCGCTGCCGGAGAGTGCGTTGAATATCACCCCAAGCAGCAGCTTGGGGGGAGGTGACAACAGCGATAACTTGAGGATGAATGGGAAGCGAACGCTTGCGCTCTTGCTCAAATAGTCCCTCAGCTTGGAGTCGTTGACGCAGCTGGCGATCGCGCAACGCCTGTAATCCCTCCCCTGCTGGCAATGCCTGCCAAACAGCTAACTGATACTGTCCTCGCTGGGGATAAACCCGAATACTACCCAAAACCACTAACTGTTCCCCAGTGGTTGGTTGCTGTGACAATTTATTCAGCTGTGAACTCCAGGCTACACATTGAATCGAAGCTTTAGAGTCTGAATCTTGGAGCGTGAAAAACATTCCACTTCGATGTCGGTTGGTACTGGAGACTTCCCCAATCACCCAAACCCGCCAAAGTTGCTCATCTTGTTCTAACAACTCCTGAATATACTCGGTTAAGCCAGCAACAGACAGAGTTGATTCTGGGATTAGAGAATTCAGCAAAATTGATATCTTCTCCTGCAAACCGTAAAGCCCTTTGTCCTACCAAAATTTTAAATTGGTAAAGTCAACTGTTCGCAGCCTTGTTGAGATTTTGTACCATTAGGCATAGTTGCCTGACAAAAATTAGCTCCACTTAAAGAAGTTCCATTCAAGTTAGCACCACTTAAATCTGCCTCTCTGAGGTCAGCACCACTCAAGTTAGCATTACTCAAATCAGCTCCCCTTAAATTAGCACCTCTGAGCTGAGCTCTACTCAAGTCAGCACCTTTAAGGTTAGTATTACTGACACTAACATCTACATTGAAATTTCGATTAATACTTCTATTGATATTTCTTAAATCTGCACCAACTAATTTAGCTCCAGATAAGTCAGTATTAATCAGACGAGCACCAGTCATTCTCGCAGCAGTAAGCTCAGCAAAAGTGAGAGTAGCTCCAATCAAGTTGGCGTTATACAATATTAGGTAAGGGGCAAAACTATTATCTAATTTTGCATTGATTAATTGAGCATTACTCATGTCTGCGCCATACAAACGGGCTTGAAGAAAATTAGTATTATGCAAAATTGCTTGAGTAAAATTAGCAAAATCTAACTTGGCATTACTAAAATTTGCCTCACTCAGGTCAGAAACTCTTTGACTGACGTCTGCTCGCTCAACTTCAGTAATTGGACTTAGATCTACTCCAGTGAAATCGACGCCACTTAAATTTGCACCTCTAAGATTGGCAGCTCTCAACTGACAACCAGCAAAACTTGCTCTAGTTTTTTCGGGAAGGTCATAAGCTCTTGCTCGTAAATAGTTATAAGTATTTGTTTGACTAAAACTACTCTCTGGGTCATTTCTAGTGTTCTGGCATTGTTGCTCAAATTCACGTTGGAAGTTCTCACGGAATTGCGCTTGTGCTGGTGAAGCTAAAATTCCTACAAATAGCAAGGTATAAAAGATGTTGGTTTTCATTGCAACAACCCTCCACGCTGGAAACTCAGTCGCTTTAGCGCTGAGAAGAAAGCAACTGGCGACTTTAGTCGCCTACAGTCTTTAAAACCCATATCCATAACCATCCTTTTGATGAATTTTTTGACAATATTTATGACTAATTCCTTGAATCAGTCCTTGTGTTGTTGAGATATTGAAACTCCCTGTAGAACGTACTGCAACCCTACCGATATAAGTCCCAATCTTTTTACCAGAAGTGACAACTGCCTTCACAATGTCACCTGTCTGAAAACCTTTGACAGACTTCAAACGAGGGACATATCGAGAAGGAAAACCAAATTTATCTGTACGGCACATCTGTCTAGAACCATGTCCTTTAGCCTTGATTAGTAAAGGTTGACTTGCTCTTACAGTAAGTTTTGGGGTATTACCCACACAAGCAGCATCAAAGCAATGTGTTTTTGGTAGTCCTAATCTTGTTCGATTGAATTTAGTCAATCCACCGGAACCTGTGCTGATTTCTAACCCAGTTTCTTTGAGTTCTCCGAACAAAGCCCAACGAGTTGAATTAACAGCCGCCGCATCCTTTAACGGACGTTTTACTTGAGCCAAAACCGTCTCTAACACATAAGGCTTTTTCTTGAGAAAAATTTGGATATCATGAGTCCCTTTCTTGAGATTACAAGGCTCACAAGCCAAACATAGATTAGATATTCTGTTGGTTCCTCCCTTGGCTTTGGGTTGGATATGCTCGACTTGTAGCGGCACATTTTCAACACTGCAATAAGCACATTTTCTGTTCCATTTGTTCAGTAGGTACTCACGGACTTCGTAGCCAGCTAATACCCCTTGCTGATACTCGATACCTGATATCTCAGGATTCTCTATTTGTTGAAGGTCAAATCTCACTAGCTCTTGATAAAAGGGTTTACGATTGGTATCAAGAACAAAAACATAATTGGGTTGGTTAGACATGGTTGTGTCTCTTCAATTTGAAGTAACGTTAGCTTCGCCAATGTTATCGGTCGGTACTATCCAAAAAACACTGTTTCAGTGACCTTAAAACTGTTTAATTTTCCGGTTCTAGAGCAGGGAACTAGCTACGCATTCCCTGGTAGGAACTTCAACTCTTGCCGATAACGTAGGTCTTACCTGTGGCTGGTAAACATGGCTTCAACTTCGAGAGCTGAAGCCCCGTCTCTTCAGAGCGGGGTTGCTTACTTTTACCTCACATAGGGCTTAATACTGCTCTGTAGACTATTCTAACCTCCTATTCTCTTGGCTCGGAGGCTCATGACATTGCAGGGATTAAAGCATATCTGGATGAGCAGGGAATTGAGAATGCGATCGCTAAGTTTCATTAGTTCTCTGGTAATCTGAGTATGCTAGGGTCCATCTGTCTAATCCCCAATTGTCAGTTTTCTTCTAAACTCATCTATAGCTTTGCAGACAGTCCCTAGAAAGCTAGGAAATAACAAGCTCTTTATTCAAGTTTCTTGTTCATGCTAGGAGACACCCTTCAAGACTTACCACGGTCAACGACAAACAAGCTGATTAAGAGGATTGAGAGTTTATCTACTCATCCTACCCATCAATCAGTGGTGCAAACAGCTCTACAGGAGGCTCTCTCTACTTGGCGAAAAGATGAAACGGCTAATAGCTTAGTCATTTTGGGTAAGCCTGTTGAGGCAATTTCCCAGACTCTGCAAGAAACCCTGACAAACTCGCAGTCTGAAGCAATTGAAATTATTAATCCCCTGCCACAATCGATACAGTTGACAGACCCCTCAGCAATTACAGCACAATTAAAACAAGCATTTGGAAAAAAAGCAGGGGAGCAGGAGCATGGAGGAAAACGCCAAATTGTCATGGTTATTCCTGACTTATCCTGGTACTTCTTGCGCTGTGTCCAAGGTTGGGAGGGAGTTACCTACTTGCGAGACTTAGTGATGGAGGATCATTCTCGCTTTTGGTTAATTGGCTGCAATCAATGGACTTGGCAATACTTGAGCTATGTTTGTCAAATCGATGCCTATTTTGAACAAGTACAGCAGTTGCCAACTGTGAGTGGTGAGGAAATCCAAGCTTGGTTGACACCCATCGCTGAAGAAATATCAGTTGATATTAGCGAGGATGAATCTACTAAAAATGGACAAAAAAACAAATCACAGTCCTATTTTGACCGTTTAGCAGATTTAGCTTTAGGTATAAACGCAGTAGCCGTACAATTATGGCTATCTTCCCTCAAATATTCACCCTCTGACCCTCAAGCAGCTCCCCTAAAAGAGGAAATTTTAGGCAAAATCCAGCACACAACACCGGCGCTAACGGATCTTCCCAAGTTAACTGCTGATGACCGCTATCTGCTCTTCTCACTCTTGTTACATGGTCAGATTACTCTACCCTGTTTAGCTCTTAGTTTGGGAGCAACTCAAAGTATTGTGCAAAGCCAAGTGCAAGTGCTACTGCGGAGTGGAGTAATTTGGCGGCAGCGGGAATTACTGACGGTTAATCCAGCTCACTACCCAAAGCTCAGATGGGAATTAATCCACAATAACTTTTTTATTGAAGAAGATTAATTATGTCGTCATTTTCTCTAATATCTCACCTGTATGTCGATAGTTTCGGGCTAGTCAGTCACTTTCCCTGGTTAGCTCAACTACAAGGTGGCAGTAACTTACAACGAGGATTATTTACAGAAATAACTACTCCTAAAATAATTAATGGAGTGCTGAGTATTTTAATTGGTTACACAATTATCAGAATAATTCAGGTAGTCACTGACTGGCTATCAGAGCAAGTTCCTCGTCGCTTCCGCTTAATAGTCAAGCAATCTATTCCTTTTTGTAAAGGATTGATCATTGTTATGGTTATTAGCCATCTGCTCAATCTCTTTGTTGATCTATCAGCTAGAAATGTCTTAGCCTTAACTAGTGCTGCTGCTGTTGCCTTGGGATTTGCTTTTAAGGATTTAACTAGCTCAATAATTGCGGGAATTATGGCTTTATTTGAAGTCACGTATCGTATTGGCGATCGCGTCCAGATTGGTGAACATTATGGGGAAGTAATTGGTTATGGTTTAAGAGGTATTCGTCTCCAAACCCCTGATGACAATATCGTCAATATTCCCCACAGTAAAAACTGGACAGATGCAATTTCCAATGCCAACAGTGGTCAATTAGAAGCTCAGATCTTAACAGATTTTTATCTTGACCATGATATTGATGTTGAATTGGTAACGCAAATCCTTTACCAGGTAGCCTACACCAGCAAATATACGCAATTGAAATTACCGATCGCAGTACAGATGGAGGAAACTCTGTGGGGAACTCATTTTAAGCTCAGAGCATATCCTATGGATGCACGGGATGAGTTTGCTTACAAGACTGATCTCATCAGACGAGCGAAGCAGGTATTTGCTAAATACGGTATCACCTATCCTAAATTAACAGTTGAAGATAATTTTAGTAATAACTAAATCCAGGTTTGATAACCTCTTAATCAAGGCAAAAATAGCTATTCTTGTCGAATTGCTGTGGCAATTACCATCTTCCCCAAATGCCAAGCCGGATAGATTCCAGCTAGTAACGCTGCTACTACTGCAACAATCAGAGATTGCCAAAAATAACTAGGTGCCAGTTGCATCTGTAAAGTCCAGCCGAAGGAGCGCACGTTAATAACATAGATCAAGATCCATGCCAGAGCATAACCTAAAGGCATTGCCAGAATTCCTGCCACACTACCCATTAAGCCTGTTTCCAAAAAGGTTAACTGCCATAGCTGAACAGGTGTCATACCTGTGGCTCTTAAAATACCTAGTTCTCTAGTTCGTTCTAGTTGTAGACTCATCAAGGCACTGAGAATACCAATAAATGCAACAATGACTACCAGAAGACGCAATGCACTGGTAATGGCAAAAGTGCGGTCAAAAATTTCTAGAGATCCAAGCCGTAAACTTTGATTCGATTGAATCAATAAATCCTGTTTGCCTCGAAAATGGGTTTTCAAATTTGAGACGATTGCTTCTACCGATTGTCCAGGTTGGACAAAAAGTCCCAGAGAGGCAATACTGTCATCTTGCCAGAACTTAATAAATAGATCGTCATCAATTAAGATAGTCCCTTGGTCAGAAGAGTAATCGTAGAATACTGCTAAAACTGGGAAACGGTGGATGCCTAAAGTTGTCTCTAAGGTAATGGCTTCTGGGGGTTGGGAGAGATTTTCTTTGAGCATCAAAGCTTCAGAAATAATTATCCCCTCTCCTTGATCTAGCTGAGTCCAAGGATTGGTGACATTATCTCGAATCCAAGCATAGGGACGTTGACCATGAGATACATCCCCACCGGCAGAAATCAGTTTGACGGTGCGTTGATAATCTTCGACCACAATATCGGTTTCATTATAGGTGACAACGTCTTCGAGTCCTGGCCAATGTTTAATTTCTGCGATCGCTTCGGGAGCCAAACGACCAAAAACACGGTTGGCGGTAGTAGTGGGTGGGGTGACAAAAATATCTGCTTGCAGGGTTTGATCTAACCATTGCACTACTGTTCCCCGAAAAGAACCAATCATAATGGAAACACCAACAATTACTGATACTGCCACCATCAGTGCTGCGATCGCTATTGAGGTTCGACTTAGGGAGCGAGAAATGCTTCGAGGTGCCATCCTTCCTAGTACACCAAATAATCGACTAGTTAAGGGAGTTAATCCCTGCATTAACCAGTCGGTTAGAGGTAGAGTTACTAGGGCTGCTGCCAATAAAATACCAAAAAGTCCTGCAAAGGCACTGATTAAGCCACCACCTTTAAATACCAGCAGACTAATCCCTAAAAGCATGGATATACAAGAAGCAACCACTAGCCAGGGCAGAATTTTCCGCACCTTGTCTTCTAGGTTAGAACGCAATAAAGTAGTTTGAGGCGAGGTTTGCATTGCTTCTAGAGCAGGAATTAGGGAAGCAACAATTGCCGCAGCAATGCCAACTGCCAAACCTTTGATGAGGGTTAAAGGTGCTACAGATACTTGTCGAACACTGACTACAAAGTAGAAGTCATTAATGCTTTGGGTAATTAATCCCACAACCCCATGACCTAGCAAAACTCCCAAGCCTAGACCCAGGAATGAACCCACACAACTGAGAATCAGTGATTCTCCTAAAATTAAGACAAATAGTTGCCCTGGAGTAACTCCCAAACAGCGCAAAATCCCGAATAGGGGTCTTCTTTGTACCACACTGAAGGTAACAGTATTGTAAATCAAAAACATCCCTACCACCAAAGCCAACAAACTCAATGCTGTCAAGTTGAGTTTAAAGGCAGCAGTCATTTGCACAATGGCATTTTTTTGTGCTTCTGCTGATTCTAGCTTGACTCCTGTGGGCAAAATAGCTTGAATCGGTACTAAGTCAGCTTGATTTTGAGCAATCACATCGATATGACTCAAGTGACCTATCATACCGAGAATCTCTTGTGCAGAGGCAATATCAGTAAACAGTAAACTATTTAAAGCATCTTTTGTTAGGTTATTAGCTGGTTCGATGATGCCTACTATTTGAGAAGAGATTTGCTTTCCGGCTTGCTCCAAAGTCAAATAATCTCCAGCTCTCACCCCATATTGCTGAGCCAAATTCTTGGAGAGGATTGCTGCATTCGGTTTAGTGAGAAATGCTGTTAATGCTTCTGTTCCTTGGTTACCATTATCATTGAAATAACTACGAAACGGTGACTCAGCAAACAGATCGACTCCTACTAGTCGTAAAGGTTGTTCTCCTAACTTTTTGACTGAGACATAGCCTTCTACTACTGGTGCTACAGTCGGGTAACCAATTTCCTCTTTTAGCTGACGGTATATAGATTCATCAACCCCATGGGGTGCTACTGAAACAATTCTATGGGTTGTATGTCCAGTAATCGCGTCTGTTGATAATTCAAAAGCTCTTTGAGCGGAGCCGTTAGCTAAGTCAATAGAGACCATCATTGCCACACCCAAAGCAATTCCCAGAATAAAGAGGATATACTGTAGCGGTCGTCGGCGCATCCTCCGCCAAGCTAATCTCCACAGGGGACTATTAGAGATTTGATAGTTAGGGTTGTAAATGCTTCTCAAATGATTACCTTTCCCACTGTTCGGTACTTAAATCTCCTCGATTCATCAACACACCCCCAGAAGATGACGTTTTTATTAGGATACAACGAGTTTGAAAACACGCCCTAGGAGAGGTGCTGTGGCCGTTCAATGGCGAGCGAGGACATGGTACAAAAAACTCAGGGTATCAAAACTGTGAGCAGATATAACTTTTCTTAAAGGTGCCCTAAAATAAATACTACTTCTAATATATTCTGAATATATAGCATTTCCGCCACTGGTGAGGTTCAAAATAATGCCCGAATTCCTTACTGGGGAAGGGTTGCTCGTACCTCACTTGACCGGGAAGTGCTATAGTACATCTTAATAATATGCGAGGTAAACACCTCATGAGTGATAAATCTGATGTTTCAAAAGTTGAAACTGATGCTTCAGAAGTTGAAACTGATGTTTCAGAAGTTGAAAAATTTGATAAATCTAAGCTTAAGAAGACTGAGACCCAAGAGAAAAACCCTCTTCCAACTAAGGAGACCATAGAACAAGAAAAAGAAGACTAAGGATGAGGAAAGTCATTTGATATCTAAAGCGATCACGTAGGGTGTCGTTAGCAAAGTGTATGAATTACCTAATCTGAGTGATCGCTTTGGTCATGCACCCTGCATTTGCTACACAGCCTTTTTGTCTTGTTTTTAGAACATACAATTTAAATGCGCATTAGCTTATTCTCCAACTTCACAGGGTTTTCTTGCAGCGTACCTTCATGAACTCGTAAGACTCGATCAGCCATTTTGGCAATTTCTGGGTTGTGAGTTGCCATAATCAAAGTCTTGTTGACATTGCGTGTTAGCTCTAACAAAAGTTTTAAAACGCAATCCCCTGTTTCTTCATCCAAATTGCCTGTGGGCTCATCAGCTAGTATCAGCATGGGATTATGAATCAATGCCCTAGCGATCGCTACCCGTTGTTGTTGACCTCCAGATAGGGTATCAGGAAAAGCCTGACAACGTTCGGCTAAACCGACATTCCTGAGGACTTTTAAAGCCACATCTTCTAAAGCCTTAATCTCTTTACCTGCTAGCTCCTGGGGAAGAGTTACATTTTCTAGCACCGTTAGGGTAGGAATCAAATTAAAGAATTGGAAGACAAAGCCAATGCGATCGCGTCGAAACAATGTACAATCACGTTCACTCATCTGATTAACCGCTACCCCGTTAATTAATACTTGACCAGTTGTCGGTTTTTCGATGCCACTTAACAGGTTCAACAGAGTACTTTTGCCACTACCGCTTTGACCCAGAAGAACAATAAATTCTCCTTGATTAAAAGTTGCACTAACCTGATTTAAGACAACTCGAGTACCACTCCCTTCAATAAAGTTTTTGCTCACGTCACGCAGTTCTATAAAAGCTCTAATTGTCTCAGTTGGCATAACAAGTAACAAGTAACAAGCGTCTTACGAAGCAGGCAATAGGCAATAGGCAATAGGCAATAGTGTAAAATACCACGTCGAAAAAGAAAATGAGAAACAAGTCAGCTTCCCTTAGAACCTTCTGTTCCCCTCCTTGGAGGGGTTAGGGGTGGGTTCTGCCCTCTGCCCTCTGCCTTTTTTCAGCAAGAGTAACAAGGAATGAAGAATTTATCAAGCGTGGGTGAGCACTTGCATTCCCCAAGGTTACCCAGAGATTTCCTCTAAAGATGCAAGGAAATTGAGCCAAGAGATGCAATTTCCTCGCACTACATTCTTAAATTCTAAATTCTGCATTCTAAATTCTACATTCTAAAATTCTGCATTCTAAAATTCTGCATTCTAAATTTTACATTCCCCAACCGGTTTCTAAGCTACCAAATTAGCTGTGCCACGGCACTAGTGCTCTATTGCCTGACTCCTAATCAACCGCTGCACACTCACCAACGCTCGATTTAACTCATAAACCCGTCGTTTGGGAGTATCCAAATAAGCTTGTTGTTCCTCCTCCATCATTTTTACATCCTGACGGACCAAACCATCTAATAACTTTTGTGCTGAACCAAATAAACTATTTTTGATAAAGCTGCGGAACCACACTGGTAACTTATGCAAGCGCCAAAAGGCATTGAGGGAGGTAAAATGAATCAAATAGGCACGAGTTACTGTTTCACTGACTGGACAAAACAGACAGTAAATCTTGAAGTCTTCTCCTAAAGTTGAAACCCAGTGGGGGTAAATATAACTCACATCCAATGGCTCTGGATGGAGGCGTCTTAATTTGGGAAAAAATAGTTGTAAAATTGAACAAATTTTGTCTATTTTATAATAGCTTTGAGCTTGATAATGAGCATCTACTCGATTATTACTTTCCTGTAAATCCTTTAGCTCTGCTGATGCCCAGGCTTGATACTGTTCATGCAAATGCCCATGATGCATATCCATCAAATTTTCAATCAGAAAAGAATAATGGGCTTTACACTCAATAGTTGAAACAGTGGCAATATAGTTAAGATGCTCCCACTCTGGAACTCTTAAAGGAGATACTAATTCAGCTTTGGCAGTGTCTCCAGGAAATAGCCAAATAAAACCATCCTGCTCTTTGAGAGCATATTGGCGAATTTGGCAGTTGGGTAATTTCTGATTAGCAGCTAAGTAAGGAACAACAACACATTCACCACTCGGAGCAAATTGCCAACCGTGGTAAACACATTCTAGATAATCAACTTTGACGCGACCATGACTAAGTTTAACTTGTCGATGGGGACAGCGGTCTTCTAGAGCATGTACTACCCCAGAATTATCTCGATACAAGACAATAGGATGATTCCAGAGGGTAACACCTACAGGTGAGGAGAGTACCTCACTACTGCGAGCAACTACATACCAATGATGAGGATTAATACCCAGCTGACGAATATTAAGATGGTGATTGAGTGTGGAGAGAGAGGACATATGAGAATGAAGAATTGAGAATTGGGAATTGGGAATTGGGAATTGGGATTAACAAACAACAAACAACAAATGACAAATGACAAATGACAAATGACAAACAACAAAATCTAGAATCTCAAGATTCCTTCTGGGTTAACACAGAGTAATTGACGCCTCTGTAATCCTTCTCGGTGGAGTATCTCATTTGCTGCTAGTAACCCGCTGCTAATTGCTCGTTCCATTAAGCCACAGGGAAAGGGCATTTTTACCCAGTCACCAGCAAAGATCAGATTCGATGCACAGGTACAGGTTTCTGGGCGCTCGGCATAGCTACCGGGTGGATAGCCAGAGAAGTTTTTCTGGTTTACTAGTTCCCGGTGCAACATATTTGCTTTCTTGAGTTCTGGTACAATTTCATAGAGCTCCTGTTCAAAAGTTGTCAGTAGAGCTTGCTGATTAGGAAATTCTTTTTCTTTGTAGCAGTAGGCATGTAGTTCCACTACACTACCTCCGGTTTTTTGGTGCCAAGTAATGAATTGATCTTGAATGCGGTGGTAGAGAGTAATACTGTCCGTGAGTTGATAGCCAGACAAAGAGGTAAAGTCACTGTGTTGCCACTCAAAATCTTGATCAAACCAGAAACGGGCAACAGCAAACGGATCAGCGATCGCTAATTTCTCTACTTGATTGTACACCTGCTGATTGACATCACCTTCCCCAAGTCTAAATAACTGTTGGACTCCGGGTACATCAGTGGCAAAGACGTAATAATCTGCCTCGATTGTTTGCTCAACTTTGGGTGCTTCTGGTAATATGCCCACCAGCTGCACTTCATCTTCTGCACGCTGAATAATTTGGAAGCGGGGTAAGTCCCGTTTAGCTGGTCCTGCAATTACTCTTCCCTGATGATCATAAACGGCACCGTGGCAAGGGCAAAGATACTTGCCATCGGCTTGTCGCTGTACTGTACAACCTTGGTGAGTACAGCTAAGGGAAATAGCAGCAGTTGCTCCTGATACTGTGGCAAAAACGCGATCGCCTGCTCCATAATATTCTATCTGAGGGTCGATCATCAAAGAATTGCGCTTTACCCAGAAGGGAACATCGCTGTGAGCATTTCCCTGTTGGTAACTGAGGGATTCAATCTGCTCCTGTTGCCAATTAATCTTGCTGACTGTGGCTTCTGTGACAATCCGACTACCTCGATGCTCAATCGCCTTAGCTATAGGTTGTACTAAACTAGTACCCATATCCTGCCGAGTGCCGTTGAATGCCAGTCCTTCTGGATTACCGAAGAAGTAGAAATGGAAAAACTGCATTAGTTCTCCCACACTTAGCTCATCTGGAGCATTCAGGCTAGATTTAGCAAAGGGTAAAAAGTACAAGTCATAAAGTCCTTGAGGAAAATCTGACTCTACCCAATCAGCCACCGACAGGTAATCTAAGCGCTGGAAACTCTCAGGAATCTGGAAGCCACCGATTTCTCGGAAGACTTGCCAATGAGCTATTTTGGTTAAATTTATCCCCCAATGCAACCAATTGGGAGAAGCTAGCGCTAAGTCTACAATATTCCAGGGAAAGGCTGAATGGTTCGGTCGAAACACCTCTGGTTTGTACTTACCATCACGGAAAACCACGGAGTAAAACTCTAAGGAGCGAAAATTATTCCTGATGTTGAGTTCTTCTACTAAACTTTTGAGGTTGTAATACTGGGGGAAAAAGCCATGAAAGCCATGCTCCATCATGAAAGTTTCCTTTCCCACTTGAATCGACCAACTAGCAATCTTACCTCCTAGTTGAGGCGATCGCTCCAATAGTGTTACTGTAAAACCTCGTTGGCTGAGTTCATAGGCACAGGCTAAGCCAGCTAATCCTGCTCCTACTACCACAACCTTTTTCGGCACTTGGAGTTGCCGTGGTAAATCCAGACTGTCTTGCTGAAAAATTGTCGGTTGAGGCTTACACAAACGGGAGTATCCCAACCCTGCACCAACAGCACCAACACCGAGGAGTTTCAGAGCAGTGCGGCGAGAAATAGTTGGCAATCCCGGCAAATTGGATGATTGACTCATTAGACTGACAGAAAATCCTCAGAAAATGAAATATTGGCGTGAAACCATTGCTGTAGCACAGCGAATTTTAATTGAACTATGGCGACGACGCCGTAGCCTGATTTTTTGGGTAATTTTCCCAATTTCTGTATTATTACTTAACGGCTATATCTTGGCAGAACAAGCTAATTGAAAAGTAAGCAGGGTGTGGGGTGTAGGGTGTAGGGGAAAATTACCGTAGCATTAGGATTGTACGGTTACAAATCAGCCTTGATCACGGAATGAAAATTCGTCTTGCGCCTCGATAGTCTTCAATATCAACAACGATATCAACCAAGCGATTAACACAACGATGCCGATATTCTGGCTCAGCCAGTAACCGATCTATATTTCCTATAGTGATGACAGGCAGAGATGTTTGAGTATTCTCCTCGCGCATCACTTGTTCCAACGAGTCTTTTCCTTTCATGCTTCGATTAGCAGTTAGCAAAATCATCTTGTTAGCTTGGGCACAACGCCAAACAACACGATCATTACTATTGACTTCTAATCCAACTTCTTCAAACAGGACAAAGCGAATCGAAATTAACTCAAGCCAGCCACTTGCAACAAGACTACCTGCCAGAACTACAGAATGCCCGCGTAAATTATGATCAACCAAAATGTTCATGCTGGTGATTCCAGCTTTGCCTGTTCTGCTCGAAGTTTTACCCGAATCGCTTCCGTACCCAGTCTTGGAGGTTTGGCAGCAATGTAAGCAATGAGATCACGATTTTGCTCGTCGTAATATTGCCGCAGTTCTTCGGTTTCTTTAAGAACGGTTTGGTATTCTGCTTCAACCTCAGCACGATGGGCGTCAATGTAGGATAGTGCAGCGTTCACCTGTTCATCTGTCAGGCTAAGCATGGCACGGATAAACTTTGGTGGGTACTGCTCTGTCACATAGTCCATTACATCGTACAAAGTGATACGGGTTCCTGCAATCGTCAGTCCCCTTTCTGTACGGATGATAGCCACTTGCCCATTAGAATGCGAAGTCATATACATAACATTGCAACAGCTAAGTCTATATTAGATCACCACAAAAATGAAATATTGGCGCGAAACCCTTGCTGTAGCACAGCGAATTTTAATTGAACTATGGCGACGACGCCGTAGCCTGATTTTTTGGGTAATTTTCCCAATTTCTGTATTATTACTTAACGGCTATATCTTGGCAGAACGAGCTAACCTCTCAACCGCAACTGCCTTTGAAAGTGCAGCACCCTCAACTCTGGTAGGAGCTGCCTTGTTTTTTAGTTGCTTAGGCGGTAGTGTAGCAACAGTAGTAGCTGAGCGAGAACAGCAAACTCTCAAACGCCTGTTTATCTCTCCTTTGAGTGGAACTTCTTATTTTTTGGGTATTTTTATTGCCCATAGCTGCATTGGTATTGGTCAAGCAATTCTGGTATACACGATGTCAGCTTTTTGGGGAGCCAAGTTCCAGGGTTCTATACTATTAGGAATATTGATTATTTTGCTCAGTATTATTGCCTATGTAGGTGTAGGATTTATCCTTGGTACGCAGTTTGCTCGCAGGACTGAGGATGTCAATTCTTTAGTAGCTGCTTTTGGTGTACCTTTATTAATTTTAGGGGGAGCTTTTTTACCAACATCTTTGTTTCCAGAGCAGTTGCTAGAAATTGCCAAATTTAACCCAATTTATCACATGAATGAAGCCTTGCTAGGGGTTTGGGCAAGGGGTGAGGATAGTAACCAAATCAGTGAGCATTTTTGGTTTTTGTTAGTGTTTGCCCTTTTTATGGTTGTTGGAGGATGGTTATCCTACCAAAGGATGTTAAGAGTTGAAAGAAGGCTATGAAACGATTATCTGTCTTAGTTATTTCACTTGCTGTCTCGGTAGGCATTATCTTAACTTTGTTAAGTCAACCGCAACTAACAGCTACAGGCAAGGCCAATGTAGAATGGTTAGCATCAGAAACATCTGACACTGACAATAGCTTTAGCCGAGTGTATGGTCCAACTCAAATGGTGTTTCCCAGGGATTTAGGCTCCCATGATGGATACCAAACTGAGTGGTGGTACTATACAGGCAATGTGGCAACTGCATCAGGTCGTCCTTTTGGTTTCCAACTAACTATTTTTCGACGAGCTTTAACACCGCCTACAGCAACTATTACGACAGAGCAATCATCAAACTGGCGTAGTAATCAGGTTTACTTTGCTCACTTCACTATTAGTGATGTAGAGAAGCAATCCTTCTATCCAGCAGAACGTTTCAGCCGAGGAGCCGCTGGATTGGCTGGAGCACAAGGGAGTCCCTATCGAATTTGGTTAGAAGATTGGTCCGCAACTGAATTAGCGCCAGGACAAGTGCAACTAGTTGCCAAAACAGAGGATGTTGCTCTCAATCTCATGCTCCAGGCAACATTGCCTCCGATTCTCCAAGGCGATCGCGGTTATAGTGTTAAAGGACCAGAACTAGGGAATGCCTCAACCTATTATTCGATTGTTCAGCAACAAACCCAGGGTACGATCACTGTTGGTGATGAAATCTTTGCAGTCACAGGTCTGACTTGGAAAGACCACGAATATTCTACCAGTAGTCTCAGTCCCGGAACTATCGGATGGGATTGGTTTTCACTCCAGTTTGACCAAGGTACATCCCTGATGCTGTACCTGCTGCGACGGGAAGATGGTAGTATTACCTCTGACTCTCGTGGTACTTTTATCTCTGCCGATGGCACTGTCCAACCTCTAGATAGCCAAGATTGGCAGTTGCAAGTATTAGATACCTGGAAAAGCCCCACTAGTCAAGGGGAATATCCTTGTCAGTGGCACTTATCAATTCCTAAACTGGGTTTAACTTTGCAAGGGAAACCGCTGATAGCAAATCAGGAACTCAACTTGTCTACAGTTTATTGGGAAGGAGCAGTTAATTTTCAGGGATACCAAGCCGAAACTCCTGTTCAAGCAAAAGGTTATGTAGAAATGACTGGCTACGCTCAGCGCTTAGATAAAATTTTGTAAGCATTTGTGGGTTGCGTTGGGTGAGTTTTGAAAAGGTGTGGGGAGTGTGGGGAGTGTGGGAGGTGTGGGGAAATAGGGAACAAAGAAGAACTGATGATTTTTTTGATACTTAGGCTATAAATCCCACCTCATATTTCGCTCACCCGGTTGCGTTTATCATTGTAATTAAGGCACAAAGGACACAAAGGACACAAAGGATGGGAAAGGATTCTCAATCTCAATCTCTTGATGAATCTATCAAACAATTACGTGCCTTGACTCAAATTAGTGTCCAGCATAATTGGCGATACTGTCTTGAAGACTTGTCGGTTGCTGTTGCTACTGAGTGTGAACAATGGCAAAATTGGTTAACTGCTCAATTAAACGAAAAAGAATACATTGTTTGGTCAGCAGGAAAACAGGTCATTTGGTTGGGTCAAAAATTTGTCATTCCCCATGATTTACAAGGCTATCCTTTAGTAGGATTAAGCTTAAGATTAGTGTTGACTTGGTGGGCCGAATCAGCCCAAATTTTTGTCAATGGTCAACTAGTACAGGAAGGTGATTTATTTGATTCTTCTGCTAGGATACTTCTTAGTTCAGCTGTCGATTCTGGGGAAGAGATTAGCGTAGCATTGCGCTTGGTTAGTCCTGGTCATGACATTGGTGGACTGATGGCTTCTCACTGTTGCTATGAATCTACTCACTCCTTTGAGCCAGGATTTGTAGCCGATGAATTAGCAGTTCTACAGAAATATGTAACAGCTTTTGCACCAGAAAAATTAGATATCCTCGGTGCAACTGTTGCTAAGATTGATTGGGATATAGTGTCCCAAAAAACAGCATTTACTTCCTCTGTTGCTAAGTGCCGCCAAAAGCTCCAATCCCTGATTAGAAAGCAGTCTCTGCCAACACCCAAACAACGCTGCATCCACTTACTGGGACATGCTCACCTGGATTTGGCTTGGTTATGGCCAGTAAGTGAAACCTGGGAAGTTGCAGTACGCACCTTTGAATCAGTATTAAACTTACAACAAGAGTTCCGCAATTTAATATTTTGCCATTCTACACCAGCCATTTATGACTGGATAGAAAAACATCGTCCTGATTTATTTACCAATATCCAACAAAAAATAGCAGCAGGTAGTTGGGAAGTAGTAGGAGGGATGTGGGTAGAACCAGAATTGAACTTGATTGATGGTGAATCAATTGTTCGCCAAATCCTTTACGCTCAGCGCTATGTCCAGGAGAAATTTGGTAAGTTGACGAGAGTAGCTTGGGTACCTGATAGTTTTGGTTTTACCTGGCAGTTGCCGCAAATTTTGCAACAGGGAGGCATCGAATATTTTGTTACCCAAAAGCTGCATTGGAATGATACCAACAAGTTTCCCTACGATGCTTTTTGGTGGCAATCCCCTGATGGCAGCCAAATCTTCAGTCTGATGTCTCCCCCCAATCTTACTGGCGTCATGGACACTAATCCGATAACGATGACTTCCTATGCAGTTGATTGGGAAACCCAAACTCATCTAAAAGACATTTTCTGGCTCCCCGGTGTAGGTGATCATGGTGGTGGTCCTACTCGCGATATGTTAGAAGTAGCTCAACGTTGGCAGCAATCCCCATTCTTTCCCCACTTGGAATTTACCACTGCTCAGAGTTATTTGGAGCATATTAGTAAGATAGGAAGACGCGGAGCTGAGGGAGCTAGGGGAGCTGGGGAAGCTGGGGGAGCTGAGGGAGCTGAGGGAGCTGGGGATGAGAGGGAGATGGTGAGACAGGTAGACAAGGAAATAATTCCCAATTCCCAATTCCCAATTCCCAATTCCCAATTCCCAAACAACAAACCCATTTGGAATGATGAACTTTACCTAGAATTCCATCGGGGTTGTTACACTACCCATGCTGATCAAAAGTGCTGGAATCGTCGTTGTGAAGGATTACTGTACCAAACAGAACTGTTTGCCTCTCTGGCAACTATCACCACTGGCATAAGCTATCCCCAGCAACAGCTGGAAGATGCCTGGAAAAAGGTGCTATTTAACCAATTTCACGACATTTTACCAGGAACATCAATCCCAGAAGTTTTTATAGATGCTAACCAGGCTTGGCAAGAAGTGGAGAAGGTTGGTTTAGCAATATTGGAGGATTCCTTAAATGCGATCGCATCTCAAATCACTCTACCACCACCACCCCAATCAGACGCCCAACCAATTATTATCTTCAACCCTCTAAACTGGCAACGTTCGGAACTAGTTACTGTTGTTTTACCGAAATCAGGCGAGGAGTCTTGGTTAATTTATAACTTTTCTGGAGAAAAGATACCATCCCAGCAGACTGATGAATCAAAGCTACTATTTTTGGCAAACGATATTCCTTCTGTAGGTTACCGTGTTTTTTGGCTCTGTCAGGAGGATGGGGGGATGGGGAGACGCAGAGACACGGAGACGCGGAGACACGGAGACGCGGAGACACGGAGACGCGGAGATGAGGGAACTGGGGAAGAGAAGGAGATAGGGAGACAAAAGGGACAAAGAAACAAGAGAGATATTTACACTCACTCATCCCCGATTTCCAATTCCCGATTCCCAATTCCCAATTCCCGAACAACAAACAACAAACAACAAACAACAAAAGACTTTATACTAGAAAACCAATTCCTCAAGGTTGTGGTTGCTCCGGAAACAGGAGACTTAAGCAGCGTCTTCGATAAAATCCAGCAGCGAGAAGTCCTTAATGGTTCAGGTAATCAGCTACAAGCTTTCCAAGACAAGGGTCAATACTGGGATGCTTGGAATATTGACCCCAATTATAAGCAATACCCTTTACCCCCAACTCAACTACAAACTATCCAGTGGATAGAAAAAGGAGCACTGCGTAGTCGTTTGCGGGTTGTCCGTCAGCTGGGAAAATCCAAGTTTTGCCAAGACTACATCCTTTCTGCTGAATCACCCATACTCAAAATTGCAACAACTGTAGACTGGCAGGAATCTCATGTCTTAGTCAAAGCAGCTTTCCCTCTAAATCTGGAAGTGAACTATGCTACTTATGAGATTGCCTGTGGTGCAATTCGACGTCCTACCCAACCTCAAACTTCTGTCGAGCAAGCCAAATGGGAAGTAAGTGCTCTACGTTGGGCGGAACTTGGTGATGAGAGATACGGTGTTAGTTTACTCAACGATTGTAAATATGGCTATGATGCTCAGTCTTCCCAATTACGCCTCACATTGCTCAGGAGTCCCAGTTGGCCAGATCCACAAGCAGATAGAGGTATCCACCATTTTACCTATGCTCTCTATCCCCATAGTGGCAGCTGGCAATCAGCTGGTACAGTCAGGCAAGGCTATGAGTTGAATTTACCACTTCAATTGGTGATGTCTCCTCCTCTAAATTCAGATAGTCATAGGTCTTTAACGCCTGTTGGTCGATTATTGGACTTATCAGCCGAGAATCTGATTCTAACAACTCTCAAGCGATCGCAAGATGACTCCAACCAATGGATTTTACGCTGTTATGAAAGTCACGGCAACTCGGCTGATTTGTCCTTGGAGAGTGATTTAAGACTAAGTATAGTCCATCCAGTTGACTTGCTGGAAGCACCGATAGATCTGCCTCAAACGCCTCACAATAGTCAGATTATCAAGATACCACCTTGGAAAATTACTAGTTTCGCTATTGTTCGAGAGGAGTACCTATCTAGTTCAGACAGTCACTGATGTCCTGGAGCTAATTGAGGACTTGAGTGAGTTGTGCCAGCTAACTCCTTTAATCGATCAATCACTTGAAATTCGTAATACTGATACTCACTCATATACCCAAATCGTTCCGGAAATGCGGTTAGTCTTCGTGCTCTTCAAACTGATCAGTTAATTCGACAGAAGGTGGACCAAAAGCTGTGTAGATGGAAAAACCAGTGATTGCAATCACAACGACAGCGAGACAAATGATAAGAACTGTTGCAGATTCCATATTGAGAATATTTAGGACTTCAAGGTTAGAACATTACGAGTTATCTTGTCCTATAATATTACGCAACGTTACAAAATATCTATCAAGATTAATCATAGGTGACCCATGGCAATACAAACACGGTTAGGAAATCTTCTCAAACCGCTGAACTCAGAATACGGCAAAGTGGCTCCCGGCTGGGGAACAACAGTGCTGATGGGAGTCTTCATGCTGTTATTTTTCCTCTTTTTAGTGATTATTTTGCAAATTTACAATTCTTCGTTGATACTTAACGGCGTTAATGTCGATTGGAGAAGCTTAGGCGGTTAGTCAGTTGTCTTTGACAATAACCCAATCTTTAACTTCCCGGTTAGTCCGGGGTTTTTTTTGCATTCGACAATGAAAGGGGGAAGTAGTGCCAATATTTTGCAACGTATACTAAGGACTAGCACGCTTAAAAATTACAGGAGGTAATAAAAGTGAACGTTTTTGGTATTGGTTTGCCGGAAATGGCTTTAATTTTGGTCATTGCCTTATTAGTCTTTGGACCAAAGAAATTGCCGGAAATTGGTCGAAGTCTAGGCAAGGCAATTAGAGGCTTTCAAGAAGCTTCTAGGGATTTTGAAAATGAGTTTAAGCGTGAAGCGCAACAACTAGAGGAAGCAGTAAAGACACCAACCCTACCTGACTCCCAGGAAGTCGCCACAACTGAAGCTACCACAACTGAGTCGAATAATCATAATGCGACTTCTGTTCAAGGAAGTTAAGAGCTTCCCAGAAGCGCTTTGCGACCCTAATTGAATGGAAGAAACAATATCTTGTCCTCTTCCCTACTCCCTGCTACGAAGCTCGGTGCTCCCCTGCCTAAGAATAAAATGGGAATTTTTTTATTGGAAATCCCTTAGTGGGGTAGTAGGAGCACCCTGTTTGACCTGCTGCCTTAGCATACAGAGAATCCCAGAGAATAAGCGAACCTCTTTGTCAATTGTAGTAATTGCCAGGTGATACCAAGCTAGTACTCGAAGTAAGTTGCTTATTCATTTTTGCTGTCCATTCTCGCTGTCACTACGAGCTTCAAACTTGTAGCCGACGCCGCGAACTGTATGAATTAATGACGGTTCACTAGAATTAATTTCAATTTTCTTGCGAATTTGACCTATATGGACATCCACTACCCGTTGATCTCCAACATAGTCATATTCCCAGACTTCTTGGATTAACTCTGCTCGACGCAGTACCCTACCAGGATGAGAAGCTAAGTAATGCAGTAGATCAAATTCTAGGGCAGTTAAAGGTACACTCTCATCGTGGAGGGTTACCTCCCGTCGTTCTGGATCTATAACCAGATTATCAAAGACAAGGCGTTTGGGTTCGGCTGGATTGACAACTCGCCGTCGTTTTAAAATTGCCCCAACTCGATTTTCTAGTTCTTGTAAATCGAAAGGTTTGGTAAGGTAGTCGTCACCACCTTGCTGAAACCCCCTAACTTTATCAATTGGGTCCCCTCGACTAGTGAGAAAGAGCACGAAGACATCAGTACGGCTCTGCATTTCCCGACAGAGGTTGTAGCCAATGGCGTCAGGTAGGTTCACATCTAGAATTACTAGATCTGGATTAAATTGCTCAAAAATTGCTAAAGCTGTCTTGCCATCATGAGCAGACTCCATTTCATAGTTCTTCTGACTTAAAAAGCGCAGAATTAAATTGCGGATTGCCGGATCATCATCCACAACAAGAATCTTGGCGGAGGCTATGGTCATAACTTTCAACGGAGAACTTGATTTGTGATCAAGATGCAGTATTTTTTGCACCATTGGTGTATTAAGCCTTTTAGACAATTATCGTAGTAGAATTAGGGGATGCCAATAGCTGTTGACATCATACCCAAGTCAGATAGTTGAGCAATTTCCCCAAAACCTACCTGCCTCAGGCAGTTAAGGACTTAAGGCGAGTGCATCTTAACTATGGTAAGCGCAGCTCACCTTACTCAGGTATATATATTGACCTACTAAGTAAATCTATAGTGTTCCGGAGCCTCTTCTAGATTGTTCGCAAAACACCAGATATTTCAGCGCAAGTGTTGGTTTGCTAATATCGGTAAGAGGGAGTTTCCGTTTTACTTTAAGGATGTCTAACATAGTAACTAATTGTAGAGTCGCTGCCATCAGGCGTGACAAAAAGGGATGTCTCGGAGGTTTTGAATGAGTGATCAAAATCCCTACGAAAAACTTGGGGTTACTGAAGATGCTTCTTTTGAGGAAATCCAGGATGCGAAAGGACGCCTAATGCAGCAGCATCAGGGCAACCAGAAGCTTGTGGAGACTGTAGAGGCTGCCTACGATTCAATTATTATGGATCGTCTCAGAATGCGCCAAGAAGGAAAAATCAAGGTTCCAGAACGCATTCGTTTTCCGGAGAGATTGTCTCAAGCGCCACCGAGCTTTCCCCAAGCTCAAATTTCTCGCTCTCCTGCTTGGCTGGAGGGATTCTGGGACACCCCCTCAACTGGGGATATTCTTTGGTCTGCTGTTACCTTTTTGCTCTTGAGCCTCTTGAGTGTTCTTAACAATCAAGATTCAGTTCTGCCATTGGCATTGGCGTTGGGTTTTGGCTGCAATATTTACTTTCTCAATCGCAAAGAACAAAAATTTGGTCGTTCTGTACTACTAACACTAGCAGGTTTACTTTTAGGTGTGGGACTGGGTAGCTTATTAGGAACATACCTTGATGGTATTGATCAATTGAAGTTTGCTACAGTAGTAACGTTTGTTATTTTCTGGTTGATTAGTAGCTTTCTACGTTAAGTTATAGAGACGTGCCAACAGTTCTACAGGCATCCTTCAGTGGCATGTCTCTACGCCTACCATAAGAGTCTTTATGGCATGAACCACAAAGGCACTAACAAACACAAAGGAAGAAAAGAGCCAAGCTAAAATTTCAACAATCCAAGATTTTTTCTTTGAGCATTTCAAATTCTACTGGTTTGTGGAGATAGTCGTCTGCTCCATATTCCATCGCTAATCGGTAATTTTCTTCATCCCCATAAGCTGTAATCATAAATACTTTGATGTGTGCGTAGTTTTCTTTAACAATTTTGAGTAGTTCTAACCCATTCATCTCCGGCATATTAATATCAGAGAGAATCAGAAACAGATTATCTGCTCCTTGAGCCTGTAGGTATTGCAGTGCTTCCTTAGCTGAAAAAGCAAAATAAATTTCCATCTTGCCTTTTCTCAGCTCTTTTCTAAATTTTTGTCTGTATAACGACTGAACATCTTCTTCATCATCCACCACCATCATTTTCATATTTTAATTTCTCACTCCCAATTCATACTTGTTTAGGCAAAATTATTATAAATTCCGTATAATCTCCCTCTTCAGTTTCTACTTGAAGCTGACCTTGATGCCCCTGTACAATAATATCGTGACTAATTGACAAGCCCAATCCCGTTCCTTGACCAGTTGGCTTAGTTGTAAAAAAAGGATTAAAAATTTTGTCAAGGATTTTAGGTGGTATGCCATTGCCATTATCGCGGATACGAATTTCTAGTTGATTACCTAGGTTTTTAGTACTAACCTTCATTGTTGGCATAAATTCATCCCCTACTGCTTTTTTCTTTTCATAGGCTGCATAGCAAGCATTGTTGGCGACATTGAGAAAGACTCGGCTAAGATCTTGGGGAACGACATTGAGCTGCTCTAGGGAATCGTCATAGTCAGCTTCTATGGTGATGTTAAACTCGGAGTCTTTGGCTCGCATCCCGTAATAGGCTAGATTAACATATTCGGCTAGCAGAGAATTGATGTTAGTTCGTGCTCTCTCTCCGCTTGTTGCCCGGGAGTGCATCAACATCCCTTTCACAATATTGTCAGCACGTTTGCCATGATGATTAATTTTTTCGACGTTTTGTCCTAGATCTTGTAAAAGCTCTTCAAGATATTTTATCTTTTCTGAGTCTAATCGGTCTTTTTGACTTTTAATTTCTTCGATTAGTTCTTCAGTTAACTCGACAGAAAGTTCAGCAAAGTTGTTGACAAAGTTGAGAGGATTTTTGATTTCATGAGCCACACCTGCTGTCAAGGCTCCTAAGGAAGCTAATTTCTCTTGGGCGATAATTTGATCTTGGGTGGCTTTGAGTTTTTTGAGGGTAGTTGCAAGAGCTGTGTTTTTCTCTCGTAGTGCTTTGGTTCGCTGATCTACTTTGATTTCTAAAGTATGGCTGTAATCTGCTAACTGTTCGTAAAGACGGGCATTTTCAATGGAGATGGCAGCTTGAGCAGAGAGAATTTTTAACGTTTCAACCCGCTCTGATGTAAAAGCACCAATTGTAAGATTATTTTCTAAGTATAAAATACCGCTGAGTTTGCCTTGATGGAGGAGGGGAGTGCATAGAAGTGATTGGGGTTTAGTGGCGACAATGTAAGGGTCGTTAGTAAATTGTCCTTCATTGGTGGCGTTATTTAAAACTACATTTTCCTGAGTGTGGGCGACGTAGTTGATGATGGCAGTACAGAGGAGAGGTATCTGAGTGAGGGGTTCTACGGAGTGAACAGGAATCGATTGCATTACACTAACCTCAGAGGCTTGAGGAGTGGCGAAGGAGTCTCTATCAGCATCGACTTTTCCTACAGCTTCAATTACCCAATTATTACCTTTGTGCTGAGATTTTGTCTGGGAAGGAAGTATCAAGAAGCCTGTTTGAGCGCCTGCATTCTCAATGACTATTTTCATCAACTTTTGAAGCAAATTACCCAGAACAATTTCGCTAGCTAGGGTTTGGGATGCTTTGATAACGGTTGTTAAGTCGAGTACTTCCCCATCAATACCACTACTAGAGGAAGTTGTGGCGATCCTCTGATCCCCCTTTTTACTGGTGTTTGTTCCTACCAGGAATTCTGGATATTCGGATTCCAAGTCCTTGACTTTAGCTTTTGCTCCCCAGCGACTATAACAATGGTGAGCATTTTTGAGGTAAAACTGACCAATTTCTTCCCTGCCAAGGGAGAGATAGAATTCTGCTGCTCGTTCGCAAGCTATAGCTTCTTCTTGGATGTATTCATTTTCCCTAGCTCCTTGAATAGCGCTATCATAATATTCCATGGCTCTGGCATTTCTGCCTAAAACTCGGGCTCTCTCTGCCTCCACTAGCTCGTATTTATGTTGATAATTTACTGGCGCATAGTATGCCCATTTTTTTAAGCGTTTTTGATTTAATGATACTTCTTTTAAGATTTTATTTTGTTTTGTATTGGAATAATTTTTATATAAAGATAAGAGAATAAGCGAATCATAAAAACAATGCAAAACTATAGCTATCATTCCGGCAGAAGATGATCTATACTGCTTGCATAATTGAATTTTTTCAACAGCTTCATCGTATTTTTTAAACAAAAAAAATAATATAGATTTAACTAGATAGAACCAATAAATTGTACTAGCATTTTTAGTACTAATTAAAATTGAAACAATTTCTGTTTCATCAAATGCATCACCTACTAAGGTGTATTTATCTGATGAATATCCCATTAAGTTCAAGGTTATTTGTCTACATATTTGTAAATAATAAATTGGGTATATTTGTTTTAATGATAACATTAAGTTAATATATTTAGCTATTTTTAAATCAACCTTTTTTAAGTTTTCTCCAATAATAAACGAATGTATACAATATCCAGTAGTAGCATAACCAGTATATTCTAGATCTCCATTTTCAATTCCTGCATTAAGTCCCTCTAATTCAGATTCTATCGTTTCTTTAGCATGTTCTTTCCAGTGTCTAATCATACCGTCAAAGATATGTAGCACCATAGGCTTCAATTGTCTAGAATCTAATTGTTCTAATAATCTTAAAGATAATTGACCAAATTGATATCCAGAATTAATATCTTCTCTTGCTCCACATAGATACCTACCATACAGAATATAACCACCGGCAGCTAGGTGAGAATTTCCATAATTGATAAAGATATTGACAATGGTAAGCGTAACCAGAGCGTACAATGGGTAATTTGTAATATAAGTAGGAGAAGCGATAGCCAGTAAGATTCTGACAGCAGCTAGTTTATAAGGATCCCTCATTTTGGGCAAATTGGCTAAATCCTCAATCTGCTTATCTTGCAAGAGAAATTCTATTGCTCTTTGTTTTTCATTAATTTTCCGCTTGCTAATTTTTTTCGGCAAATCAATTTCCAATTGTGCTAAAACTTCAAGCGCAGTATCTATTGCTGACTGCAGCTTGAGTTGAGATCTAAATGACTGAATTTTTAGCTCATAAACTTTTACTTTATCGAGGAGTTTTTGTGATTTTTTAAGTACAGTAGCAGCCAAAAAATCTGCTTCTTCAAACTGGGTGCTTAAGTAGGCTGCTTCTATTGTTTCTACATGAATACTTAATGTCAATTCATAGTTGGACTGCCAGCTATCTGATGCCAATAATTCTAAACTAGCTTTAAAATAACTCCGTGCAAGTTTGTAGGCTGTAGCAATTTTCGCTTTTTGGCCAGCAATTAAATTTAGTTTGGCTAGTTCATCTCTGCCTGACTGATTGTCAATCAATTCTGCTCCAATGTTTAATTGATTGACGATATTAAAAATATTTTCTTCTAACTGATTTTGCTCTTTACTATTATTCAATATTAGTTGACCAACTTGGAGATGAACTTCTTTTTTATGTTCTTCTGGAATTAGGGCGTAGGCAGCTTGCTGAACCCGGTCGTGTAAAAATTTGTAGGCAATAGAAGATGGGTAATTGGGGACAATAGAAGAGGATGTTATTGAATCATCAACGAGGCTTTCCCTTCCCTGCCAAAGTATCGGGGTCTTATAACTATCACTCAAAGGTACAACCAAACCTACCTCAAGTGCAGACCAAAGCTCGGTAGCTGTAGTTGAGACAGACTTAGCATTAACAACAGAAAGAACTTCTAAATCAAATTGGTTACCAATACAAGCAGCTAACCTTAGGACATTCTGCGTCTCCTCATCCAATTTTTCAATCTTGCTGAGCATTAACTCAACTACATTATCAGTTATTCCTACAGCTTTAATTTGCTCAAGATCCCACTGCCAGCGACTAGTACTCGAGTTAAATGACAGGAGGTTTTCTTGGTATAGGGATTGTAATAACTGGAGTAAGAAGAAGGGATTGCCGTTGGTCTGATTGAGTATTAACTCTGCTAGGGGTTTTGATTCTTTTATGGAACAGTTGAGAGTATCGGCTATTAACTGGTTAACATCCTCAATATCTAAAGTTCCAAGAGTCATCTTATTTACCCTGATGCCAACCTGTTGAATCTGCTCCAAAGTCAGTATCAAAGGATGAGTTGGACTGACTTCATTATCTCGATATGCTCCTATCATCAACAGATATTGGCGATCACTATCAGTTACTAGTAGCTCAATCAACTTCAAAGAAGCTGAATCAGCCCACTGAAGATCATCTAGAAAAATTACTAGGGGATGCTCTTTTTTCGTAAAAACACCAATAAATTTTGGAAATACTAAATTAAAGCGATTTTGTGACTCAGTTGCTCCCAACTGCATCACAGCTGGTTGTTTGCCAATAATCAGTTCTAGTTCGGGAATGACATCAATAATTACCTGACTATTGCTACCCAGAGCCTCTAAAAGCCTCTGTTTCCAGCTCTGGAGCTGTGTTTCACTTTCGGTTAGTAGCTGCCGTATCAGCTCCTGAAAAGCTTGAATTAGGGAAGCATAGGGAATATTCCGCTTAAATTGGTCAAACTTACCAGCAATAAAATAGCCTCGCTGTTGTACTATCGGTTTATGAACTTCATTGACCAAAGCCGATTTGCCGATGCCTGAATAACCAGCCACGAGCATCATCTCAGTCGAGCCTTGGCTTACCCGTTCAATGGTTTCCAATAGTTGGGTAACTTCTTCCTCCCGACCATATAATTTTTGTGGGATTTGAAAGTTATCGGAGATATCTTGACTAGCAAGGGAGAAGTCAGAAATCTGACCACTAGATTGTAACTGATGCCAACAAGTTTCCAAATCAGCTTTAAGTCCCCAGGCAGTTTGGTAACGCTCCTCAGCAGTTTTTGCCATCAGTTTCATGACAATACCTGAAACAGCTTTAGGAATCTCTTCCCATCTCATCATCTCCTCATCCCCCAATCCCCCAATCCCTATATCTCCGTGTCTCTTCACATGGGGTGGCACAGGTTGTCTGGCAATATGACAGTGTACCAACTCCATCGCATCGGTGGTTTCAAAAGGGAGTCGATGAGTCAGCAATTCATACAAGGTGACACCTAGGGAATAAAAATCACTTCGGTAATCTATCACCCGATTCATTCTGCCAGTTTGCTCCGGCGCAATATAAGCTAAGGTTCCTTCTAGGCGATCAGGATTGCGAACCGTCGTATTTTCTTGGGATAAAATGCTGGAAATGCCAAAATCGATGATTTTGAGTTCCCCAGTTTTGGGGTTATAGACTAGATTGGATGGGTTAATGTCCTTATGGATAATCTTAGCAGCATGAATAGCACCCAAACTCTCAGTAATCTTGATGGCAATGGTGAGAAATTCTGAGAGAGTAAACTGGCGTTTTGCCATCCAGAATTTTAAGGATTCTCCACCAAAGTCCTCCAAGAACATGACTAGACTATTCTGATATCTCTGCAACTCATAAGCTTTGACCACACCATCCAGCTCCAGAGAGCGGGTGATTTCATATTCTTGCTTATATCTGGTCAGTTCTGAAAGAGTGGGATAATCTTCTTTGAGAATTTTAAGGATAATAGGTTGATTATCTTGCTTGAGGATAGCTCGATAGACTAATGAATTGGTACTTTCATAGATTTTGGCGATAATCTTGTAATCAGTAGTGGCTTTCATCGCTTTCTAAGTTATCTCTATATAAATTCGTGTAGGGCCGAGTTCGCATCAAACTTGGCTACCCAACAGATAATTTAATTAAACTCACCCTGCTTCCTCGTGCTAATCACCCTTGGCTAAGCATTATTTTCTCTCCCCCTACTCCCCTGCTTCATCTTTGTTTGAAGCCTAACTACATCTTGCTGAAACAAGGCAGGAGGCAGTCCCGATGAAAAAAATTTTTTTCACCACCAGGTAAGGAAAGTAGGAGCTATTTCTGTTGCCTGTTGCCTGTTGCCTGCGTCGTCAGACGCTTAGAACTGCAAACCGACGCCGCCTTGCAGAGAAAATGCTGTTCCTCCTCCATTCCGATAGGCATCGAAAGCAATAATCGCATTGCCGAACAGAACAGTATTGGTGTTTGGCAGAACGTGATCTATTCCTGGTTGTAGGACAAAGCTGGTTTTATCTCCTACTGGCGAAGGCGTATCACCACTGGCAAAAGCAGCTCCTGCACCCAGGTATACATCAGTTTGCCAGTTAAGGGGAACATCATAGGAAATAGTTGGTACAACTGCGGTACCAGAACCAATCAAACCTTGTGTTCGGAAGGAGACAGGATATTCCAACAGTTTGTAGCGTACAGCAATCACTGCCCCCACTTGCCGACCCTCTCCCTGATCATCATCTGCTAAACCAAAGGTAGGACCAACCCCCACATAACTGCCATAAGCAGCCTGAGCAGATACTGGCTCAGTAGTCAAGGCAACTCCAGTAATACCAACGAGACTGCTGAGAGCTAAAGTTCCGACTGTGGAAAATAAACCAGTTAGACGCAGCATTTGCCAATTCCTCAATACCAATAATGCACAAAACTACTTTCGTGCTGATTTTAGCTTAACTCGCCAAGAGCCTATTAAATTTTGTAACAAGGCGTTGTTTGGGAAAGTGAGATCGCGCTTTCGGATTTTTCAGGGTAGTGGACGTTGACGTATTTTTTCTAATTCTAAGACTGTAAACATTCCTGTAAAAGTAATCCTTTGCTCAATTGCATTGTCTAATCGTTCTGCTGGTTCTTCTGGATTTTGAGGGCGATCACGAAAATAAATGATGCCAACAGGAGAAGGAAATCCTAACCGATAAATCAGTTCTCCATAATCTCGATCGAATGTGAGTAAAAAACGCTCTTCTCGAGCCGCACGTGCTAAAACATCTTCATCGGGAGCTTGTGGCGCATCTTCACTACAGGAGGCAACATCATAACCCAATTCTCGCAAGCGATTAATACTGATTTGAGGAAAATTTTCATTGGCAAGAAACCGCATTTATTGTGTCCTATTGACCAGAGAAGCAGCATACCAAACCTCTTGACTAATAGATTCAGAGGCAAAGGCAAAGACGGCTCGCAATCCTTCTATAGTAAGCGTGGGATAATTTTCTAAGATTTGGTTTTCTGTCCAGCCTTCGGCAAATAATCCCAATAAAAACTCTACAGAGAGTCGAGTTCCTTTGACAACGGGTTTGCCAACAAGGATTTTGGGATCACAGTGGATGTATTCTCGCCAATGGGATGTCATACTTATCGATTGTTCTAGACTTTGATTGCCCTTCTATTTTAGAATTGACTTACATTGTTTCGACTAACGGGCGCATGTAAACAGAAACCTACGGTTATGGAAAATTTATCGCCTGAACGCTATGTATAGAGAAGCTTTCAGGAATATCCATTATTGAGCTGTAGCTGCACCGTCTGCCGTAACTGTTCATCTGTGATGTAGCGCAGAATATACTGTGTTTTGATAATCCGCCCTAGATGGGTAAACGCCTTCGAGAGACGGTCAGACGGAAAGGAATTGTCAATCGCTATGGTTCTGTGAAGGCTTTAGGGCAGCGTTTGTTGGAACATGAGGTCAAGCTTAAAGGCTTTTCTACACCTTGGATTTTAGGAAATTAATTTTTGGCATAAAGAAAAAGGTCTATTTCATGCGTTCATCAAAGAACTCAATCATCTGCTCTGGGTTTTCACCAAAATAGTTATATCCGTCAAAACGTTTATTTGTGCCCTCTATCCAGAACAGTTTTTTGTCGTTAATAGTTAACAGATCAAAGGTCGTTTGAACATCTTCAGGCTTTGTCCAAATGTCATCTTTCACCTGAATGATGAACGTCGGAACTTTTACGTTGGCTGCGTAATGGTGTGCAGACATATCAGCGTTGGCATATCCACCAAGTTTGATCTGTTCTTGATCAAGTTCATCCATAAAATCGCCAACACCTTGTAGGGTAGCGATCTCCTTCATGCCAATATTCATTGAGGAGGGCTGCGGGCAAACAAATGCCTTTACGTCCTCAAATAGCTCAGGGCACTTTGTCATCGCAACCATAGCGGCGTTCCCACCTGCACAAGGATTAAACAAACCTATGGTCATGTTCTTCAGCTTGTCGTGTCCCTGGACATAAACCATCGCACCAGCAACATCGCGCCATTCGTTTAAGCCAACGGAAGCAACACCACCATGTGCCTCACCGCTTCTGCCGTGATTGCGCATATCATAGGTGAGAACGTTATAACCCGCATCATGCAAGGCTTTATAGACCTTGTTGAAATCTACTTCGACATCATTGAACTGTTTCCACGGATTAAGATGCCCTGGGAATCCGTAGCGGTTCATTGTCATGGGGTGATTGCAGATGATCAGCTTGTCCGAGTCTGTAGGAATAAACCAGGCTTCTAGCGGAACGCCATCTAGTGCTGGAAAGAAGGTATCGTCATATTCCAGTCCATAATCCGCGGGTGTTTTAATGATTGGCGCACGCTTAGGCTTAACCGTGCCTTCTGCTAGCGCTCTCACTATTGCCATTTGTTCCTTAGTGGGTGTGTGTTTCCCAGTCATATTGTTATTCCTTTGAATTCAAGAGCAGTGAGCTTGATTGAATGGCCTTGTTAAAGCTCTCAACTTTTCTGGATTTTTACCCTTAGTCAACTTATAGGACTTTTAGTGATATTTCTCTATGCATATTCCTACTAAAAATCTGCCTAATTCTGCAATACTTATTTCTTTGAGTAGGTTTTGATGTTGAATTTATTGGTATTTTTACTAAAAAATACACATTATAAAGATGAGCTACAAAGAAATTTTTTTAAAATTGAGAGAAATCTATAGTGCCACTGAATCTGAAGGCTTAGTCGATACTTATTTAGAGAACGTTCACTTTTTTTGGGTAACAGAATCCCTGCCTAGAGCTCCCGTGCTGTGTAATGCAGGTATTGTCATACTAGGTCAAGGGTATAAAATTGGCTACTTAAACGGAAAAGAGTTTCAGTATGATGAAGAGCATTATTTGATTGTAAGTGTCCCAATGGCCTTTGAATGTGAGACACATGCTAGCAAAGAGAAACCGCTTGTTGGACTTTTAATTGACATTGATGTCGCTAAGTTACACCAATTCATTGAAAAAGTTGAAAAGCATTCTCATAAATGCTCTTCCAAAAGCTCTGATATATTTTGTGGTGTAGAGCCGATTAAAATGGATTCTCACCTGCAAAAAGCAACGGAAAGTTTGCTTTTATGCCTTCAATCGCCACTTGATAGTGATGTATTGGGGCAGGCATTCGTTGATGAAATTATGTACAGGGCTTTACTGGGTAGCCATGGAAAAGCGCTCATAGCCTTAACTCAACAAGAAACACACTACGCACACATTGCACAATCTCTATCATATATACATTCAAATTATATGAATCCTATATCTGTTGATGATCTATCCGAGAAAGCCAGTATGAGTGTATCTTCCTTCTATCGTGCATTTAAATTTGTTACGGGCGATAGTCCATTACAGTATTTAAAAAAAACACGTTTAAACAATGCAAGATATATTCTTATACGTGACAGACTCAGTGTTAGTACTGTGGCAAATCAAGTAGGCTATGAAAGCACCTCTCAGTTTAGTAGAGAATTTAAGCGCTATTTTAATGTTCCTCCAGGCTCCGCACGGAATTGAGCTTCACATCCCAGCTTACACCAGTTGCCTTTTCTGACAATTCCCACAATTTACGTGCGGAGCCTACATCGAGAACACTTTCTTCTAAGATACATTCCCCTACATGCCCAACCATTTCACCCCACTTAGTCGGGCCATAATAGGCAGCTTCTTTCAGGTGGTCTTCTGTTGCGCATAGCACTTCAGGCCAAGCGCCCCGTTCAGCAGATTACGCGAGAGGAGTTGCAAGCCGCAGCAGGAATTTAATCATCCCACTGGATTCCTCTTGAGCTAAAGTTGTCTTGGCCATACCCGGATGACATACATGAACCGAAATCGGTAGACCAGCCATTTTCACCCGCTGTTCTAGATCGTAGGCAAACATCATTTGTGCGAATTTGCTGTGGCAATAGGTAACATGGGGGTTGTAATTCTTGTCAAAATTCATGTCGTCAAATTGAATGCGCTTCAACCCACCTTTGTGTCCATTGCTGCCAACAACCACAATGCGACCCTTGCTTGCGACGATCCGCTCAAAGAGCAAACTGGTCAGCAGAAAATGACCGTAATGGTTGATGCCAAGCTGGCTTTCAAACCCGTCCTTAGTGAATTGCTGCCGTGCAACCTGGGCGAGCAGCCATCCCATTGAGTAATTAGAGAAGGTAGAGGTCATAGTATGACCTCTACCTAATCAATTCACTTGTTGAAGAACTCAGCCACAGCATCGGTTGACGCTTTTACGGCGTCTGGCTTGTAGTAGAAATCAACATGACCAAACTCGTCGAAAGTCAGGACTTCATGCTC